>Ga0187874_10001029_pt1 | contig 28436 bp, 33 predicted proteins | sample June2016WEW_16_1_3_FD_132993 | JGI IMG/M metagenome (GOLD analysis project Ga0187874, IMG submission 132993) | Peatland microbial communities from SPRUCE experiment site at the Marcell Experimental Forest, Minnesota, USA - June2016WEW_16_150 | ecosystem: Environmental > Terrestrial > Soil >... | reverse complement strand
GAAATAACAGTGGGTACACTAAACATCATCTTAGACGCTAATGCGTTCCACGAGTTAACAGCCATAGAAGCCGTCGTGCGGAGCCACCAAGAACGACTGTCGGCATTACAGAAAGCACGCGATGCATTAAAATGGCTAGACCAACTTGGCGACACCGAAGGCCTCAAGTACCTAGTGCTGGAAGACGAAGGCATCCCACAACGCATCCTATTCAAAATATCCTAAAACGCGCCTATGTGAAGCCTGTTGTTTAGCCTGTCCCCGCGCTCCTAAGCTTGATTCTCATTTAGAATCCTGCACCATGATCCTGTAGAGTGAGAATAAGGCTTAGGCTTTTGCTCAACCCTGACATCATGTAAAATCCACGCGAATAACCGTTCTCTCCCGTTCGCATATTTATCCAAGAAATCGTTAGCTTGATGCTTATCATTATGCTTCTTTAATTCTTTAACAGTCATTTCTATCGAATCAACAATTCTGACGTAACCAACACTACGTTTAGTTTTTTTATTTCCTAATGCAATTTGCTCTCGAATCGTTGTATTTCTTCGCCTAATCTCCCATGTTTTCGTTCCATTTAGAATCAGGTTTACCCATTTATTATCAATCTTTAAACAGCGCATTTGATACTGACGCAGTTCCTGTTTCTTTATACTCAGGATTCACCCAGTAAAGATAGCAACGCTGAACTGGAAGACAATGTACCAAAGTTTCGCTAAAGTTTCCCTCATTAAGGTTTTTTTGGAGATGGTCCATCCTGCCGGGGCTTGCTCCGCCAACGGCTTTGATATTTTGTTCCAGAAGGTGCTGTAGCTTACCTATTTGAGCGGAGTCTAAGTTGTTTAGGAACGCCTTGCACAGCGCCTAACATTATAGACTATATAAAAAAAATCTGATACCACATATGTATAATAGCATAATATTATTAACGAAAGAGACACTTAAACCTAAAACGAATAAAAAAGTCTAAGAATTAACGGCCTTCTCAAACTCTGAAAGATCAGCTATTACCTTATTCACTAAAGTATTATATTTCTCTGGGTTATGCGTCTTAAACTTGCTTAACCTTGCTCTTGTTCTCATAAACTTGTTCCAGCCTTTCTTGCGCCGGTTGCTGCAATCATCTACAAGCAAGGAAGGCAGTTTACGCTTAACCCTTTCAGCGTTCACCATCCTTAGAAGGCTCCAAAAAAAGAAAAAGGGGAAATAGTGCGGGAGATAAGTATGGCTTTGTTCAATATAGTTTAATAGCCAATCAAATGTTAAACCGTGAAAACCCAATGACTGCACACGTCTGTAGCGCCTGCAAAACCAGAGAAGCCTTCTTTCACAGGCAGTATTCAGGTGAAACGCTGTGCAAAAAATGCTTCACCCAATCCATCGAAGCAAAGGTAAGAACAACCATCACACGCTACCACATGCTCAACTTTGATGACCATTTGGCAGTGGCAGTTTCAGGCGGCAAAGACAGCTTAAGCCTGCTGCATATTTTGGCGAAGCTGAAGCGGTTTCGTCCCAAAACCACGCTTACTGCGGTAACAGTGGATGAGGGCATAAAAGGCTACAGAAATGAAGCATTAGAAATTGCAGCGGCAAACTGCAAAAAACTCGAAATTCCCCACCACATTGTCTCATTCAAAGAGCTTTATGGCTTCACGCTAGACGAAATAATCCTTAAAGCACATGGCAAAGGGGAAACAGAGTTAACTGCCTGCGCTTACTGCGGCGTACTTAGGCGAAAAGCCATAAACATCGGCGCCCGGCAGGTTAAAGCCGACAAAGTTGCAACTGCCCACACGTTAGACGACGAAGCGCAAACAATCCTCATGAACATTTTCCACGGCGACATCATGCGGTTGGCTAAGGAGAAACCAGTCACCAGCGAAGTGCATCCGCTATTGGTGCAGAAGATTAAGCCTTTCTGCGAAATTCCCGAAAAAGAAAGCGCTCTGTACGCTTACGTCAAAAAAATTCAGTTCCAAGACACTCCATGCCCCTACGCTTCTGAAGCACTGCGCAATGATATTCGCTGGATGCTTAACCGCATGGAAGCGAAGCATGCTGGAACAAAATTCACAGTTCTCAAAGCCATAGAACGTTTAAGACCCGCCTTAGAGGAGACGGCTAAGAAAGAAGCCTTCAAAATATGCGTTGAATGCGGGGAGCCTTCAGCTTCGGATTTATGCAAGACATGCGAGATGCTGCGGCGGATGCGTTAAGTCTTGCGGTTGAATCCTTGTGCGTTTTTTAGTTTGCGAAGCATTTCTGAAGCTTCAAATGGATTGCTTGCTGAAGCTACTTGCTGCGCCCGCAACAGATCTACGTGTGCGCCGCAGTAAGGACAAACTTTTGTTCGTTGCCCCTTAGTAGTGAGCATTAGACCGCTGCATTTTGTGCATTTCACGATTGAAGTTGGCTTCATTTCTTGTTTGTCTTCCGAAAGGCTTTTCCACACACAGGTTGATAAGGTTTAGCAGAAAAGAGAGCGAGTGTTATGAACATTGATGAAGAACAGCCTAAGCCCAGATCGCATTTATTGGACTTAGCAATTCAATACTTCAAAAAAGAAGGCTACAAGGTTAACAGGGAAAATGTAGTGCTTGAAGGCTACAGCGGCGAAACCAGGCATTTTGACCTTATCGTGCAGAAGGGTCGCTTGGAGCAGGGCGTTTGGGTCAGGGACTGGAACCGAACCATAGGCGTAAACGTAATCATCGGGTTGGACACATCTTCAGAAGATGTTGGCTTAGGCAGCCCCATAATGATTGGTGATAAATTCAGCGACCACGCCAAATCATACTCCAACAGGCGCAAAATCACGCTGTTAACTAAGCAGAAAATAGGCAGCTTCCGATAGCGCTTAACAGTTGATGCAAGAGAAAGCTTTAGGCGTTTTGTCATACACTTTTGCCGTCTTTCCGCAGTGAAATCACCTATTTTTTACAGCAACACTTGAATCAATCAATAAAAAAAATATAAGCTGCCTAAATAAGTCATTATTTGGGGCGAAGTAAGTGGGTACTGAGGTTACGCTTGAAATGATCTACGATGAAGTCAAACAGGTGAATAAGAGGTTAAGCCTTATCGAAGATGCAATTGAGGAAGTTATTGTAAAGGGGCTTCCTGAGGTAACAGTAAGCAAAGAGGAAAAAGAGGAAATTAAACGATCAATTGAAGAGATGAAAAAAGGCAATTGCGTAACACTTGAGGAACTCAAGAGTGCCTAAATAGATCTAAAATATTGCAATCATTGTATGTATTTAGCTCTCGTTTTTTGTCTTAGGATATTTATTTGTGCTCAGCCTACCTCGGGTCTACTAGATGCTTCTAATATGCTTCAAATATGATTCAACATAGATGTGCATAGAACTAAGACTGCGCACTTTGCATGCAGAACGGTGCTTTTCAACATAGAAAAGTCTGTTTTTTAATGTAGAAAAAAAGCACTAAAGAAGAAAAAACAAGAGCTAAATATACACCAATCATTAAGCTTTCAAGTACTGATCAGTTAAGCCTTCCCGTTCAAGCATGCCCAGCCAATCCACGCAGCCAACGTTGCATTTTTTGCCTTTTTCCAAGACATCCATGATTTCGTTAACGACTGCCTCAACAGTTTTTCCTGTCACGTCTAACTCGCAAACCTTGCCCGGCTGCGCCTGCACAGCTTCGACGAGGCAGACGTCAAGGATTTCAGCGGAAAGGTTCTCCCAAAGCTTAATGCCTTCAAAACCGCATTTTATCATGAACTGTTTGAGTTCTTTGGGGTTTCGGCGCAAAACAAAAACATGGCTGACAAGATCTGCTGGGGTTACGGCAGCGGCGTAGTGCCCGTCGATGATGATGTTGGCTTTGTCTGCGGCGTTTATGGTTTCGGCGAGTTTTGTGCGCATTTTTTCTTCGTCAATTATGAGTGTTTTTCTTTCTTTGTCTTCACCTAACGTTAAGCCATAGGTTTTGGCGTAGTCGGTCAAGTTAATGTACAGGGCATCCAGCATCGCAGTTAACTGTTTAGCAGTGGTTGTTTTGCCCGTGCATGGAGTGCCAGTTATGAGGATGACGCGTTTACTCATGAACTGTTACTGATGAGGTGGGAAATTCTTATTGCTTCCGATTACACTTTACTGTGTGGGCTGGCGAGTTGGTGTGTGGCTGTCGGACCCAAAAATGCTGGGTCTGAGGAAACTCCGCCCACGTGTAGAATTGTAGTCCTTCTGGGACAGGGCGAGAGCCTTGGCAACGGAGCAGAAACGAAACGTCCAATTGGACTTGGCGATGAGACATTTGTGATGTCGAGTGCGCCAGTTTGGAAGCGGTGAAACGGCCGTCCTGCAAGTGGAAAGGGCAAACAGTCGCCGATGAAGCATCTACCTGAAGGCGCGGGTAGCCCGATTAGCCGAATGCCACAATAACAGAAGGCGGGTTACTGCCAGCACACCAGCCCACAAAACAACATAAGAGCCAGCGTAAACAACATAACCACTTTATACCCAACATCGCTTGCACTCCAATATTGGCAAAGCGAACTGAGCAGTAAAGGAGAAGCAACCAAAGAAATCTACAAAGGAAACTTTGCAGAGTTCTTGGAGTACCTCCACAAAACCCCAGACGAGCTAATTGTCCAAAGACAACAAAACTTACTAAACAAAGACAAAAGGTTACAAATACGAAATGGATTTCAACGGAATAAAACTGTTCACAAAGAAGTAGCGACTACAAAATCTTCAAAAAAAAGCAAATTAATCACCCGTTTTCTTCATTGATAGAGTTCTAAATCTTTTAGAAAACTTAGGTCAAAGGAGTGGATTCAAGCCATCTTTTTTCAAAGACGTCTAAAAGTGCAAATCTTATTTCATCTCCAAGTCTCGTGACTAACGTGTCTTTATTTCCAAGGTCTTTAAGACTGGAGCCAATCGACCATGCTGCATCATCAGAAATCATATACCTATCGTGCAAGGTAGTCTTTGAGAAAAGTCTAACCTCTATTTCGATTTCAGGGAATTCCTTTTGAAAGTCTTTGAGTTCTCTTTGAAAATTGTTTTTGTCTTGAACCGTTTGGGTCAATAAAGACACTTTGCACTTGTGACCGATGTTGTGGATAAAATCGAGAGTTCTTGCACTTACATATGGGTCACATATGCGAAGTGAGGCGCCTATATTTGGTTGCACTATCTCCTGAAGCAGCTTTTTTCCACTATATACTTTTCCCGCTTCAATTACCCACGTCCGTATCCCAAGAGTCTCACCGATTAGGTCTTTCAAAGATTTCAATCCTTTGGTAGTGAGTGACAATAGCTTAGACCCGTTTTCCTCCCTCTCGCAAATGAGGTTTTGCTTCTTTGCGTTAAACAAATTGACTTTAAAATTGTTCGTTTGGCGACCAAATCCAAGAAACAAGTCTTTAACTTCCGAATAATTAACTTCGGCAATTTTAAGTTGATTGCAACGCATGTAAAGACAGATAAGGACAGCTTTCATGTCTGTTAGGTCATCATTTAAGAGTAGCTTATCATGAAATTGAAAAACTATTCTTTGCCAAGACTCAATTTCTTCTTGCGGAAAAAAGCTACTTAGACTCATTTCTTTTCCGTTCCAAACTCTTTTTCCAATTCACTAAGAAACTTGTCTATTTCATGAGACTGAACTCTATACTTCTTCTTTTCCAAAATAACGACGAATCTCTCCTTCTTTAGGTCTTTTACCCTCGCGTATATCTGGTCTTTGGGGATGTTCAAAATAGTTGACAACTCTTCACCACTCATTTCCGCAGGTATACTTGGTTCGAGGCGATTTGCTAAGAACCTTCCAACTAATGCTGTCTTCATTCTTTTCAGTGAAGTTGAGATTTTTTTATCAACTAGTATGTTGCCATTGGACGAAAGTTTACAAAAAGGGAGCAGGCGTTCCACGTAGTTCTTAATCGTTTCTTCTTCCAAATTATCATTTACAATAAATTTCTTTTTTAATTCTTCCATAAAGGTCATTTATCATTTAGTTTGATGTTGTATAAAAAACTTGCGTACTGTAATGAAGTGTGAAATACTCAGATGTTGTCACAAATTATCCACTTCACAAATAACAAATTTATGGTAAATTACATGGTAAAATAATTAACCTAAAATTTATAGGTTGTGGTTTGTGTAATTAACATCTAATTATTTACTTCATATTATTTCGATACTTTTCACGTAAAATCCATGTATGATCGAAGATAAGCGAAATACAATAGAAAACACTCTTACACATCTATTCTTACATAATTATGGGTTAAGTCTACAAAAGCAATCTAACCAACATTGTGGACTTTAGATGTTTGAGCCTTTAAATCATCAAATTGGCAGATTCTCGCAAAAGCATTATCTTAAATTGTTAAGGCGCCCGGTGCTTCGCTCCCGCTTATGCATATGCGACAAAAATAGTCTAAACATATTTTTTTTCTTGAACGCAGTACCATCTTTGATATTCTTCTATGAAAATTGCAGCTTGACCACAATGCGGGCATGTCCACACTTTAGGATCAGGTGGATGTAATTGAGCGTTTGGGGAAGAGACTTGCGAAGAAATTGAATATACCGAAGATTGACTGTAAGTTGGAGCAGTTGTCGGGGCGGCTTGTGAAGTTCTGCCAGCATACAATCCCACGGCACCTATTGCAAACATGAATAATGATGTTATAGCGTAAGGTTCAAAAGAATTCATAAAAAGAGCTTGTGATGCCGAGGGGTCAATTGAGGCAATATATGGATTTGCATTCGCCGCTGCATTCCCTGCAATTAAACCTACGACAAAGCAGAGTAATCCAAAAACAAGAAAAATGCACCCTACTGCTTTCCAATTATTCATATTTCTTTAAGCAACCCCTTGGCTTTACTTTGTTGATTTTTGCTTTTAAGCTCTGCTATCCACCAAATATATATTTCTACAATTGGAAATAGTGTCGCTGCGGACTTGCTTCCGCTCACGTTACAACCGACCACAGCAAAATGCTAAACTCGGGGTCTTTCAGACCGCAAGGGTTTGCCTCCAGCGGGCGCGTTTTCCTTGGGTTTGTAAATTATGAATGTGTCAGGGTCTGTTTTATTTATAGACCGCTTTGTTCTCCACATACTGCCAGCTTGGTAGGTAAGTTGATGTTTCATTAATATTTCTTGTATGCATTTTTTTGTTTCTTCATTAAGGGCTGTTTTTATAGTAATTTGATACCCTCCCATCGTTGACGTAGAGACGTTAGATGGTGATAATTCCAAATAATGACCATCAAGACCACGGCAATTGTCAAGTAGTTCCTTCAGAACCGATATTGCTTCTTCCCGTTTCAAAACAATCCCTAACAATTCTTTTAAGAACTTATTATAAAAAAGATTCGGTAAGAGGGAAGATGACGTTTAGGCGCTCAACCGAAAATAATACATTGATGTCTAGCTTCAATACTAAGTGACCCATTTGTCGAAAAAGGAATACGAAACCCTTGAAGTTGTGCCGCATGTCGATCTAAAAAAGTACTTGGGCAAATGGTATGAGATAGCCCGTCTGCCTGCCAGATTTGAAGAAGGCTGTTCTGATATATCAGCAACTTACTCTCTACGTGAAGATGGCAGCATATCTGTGCTTAACGAGTGCAAAAGGAATGGCAAAGTGAAACGGGCAAAGGGCAAGGCAAAAGTGGTAGATAAGAACACTGGAGCGAAACTTAAAGTAACATTCTTCTGGCCATTTTATGGTGACTATTGGATTATAAATTTGGGGAAAGACTACGATTACGCCGTTGTAGGCACACCAAACCGCAAGTACCTTTGGATACTGAGCAGAACCCCACAAATGGACGACAAGCTATTTTCCCAATTAATAGAACTTGTAAAGTCAAAAGGTTTCGATGTTAAAAACCTAATTAGAACCAGCCACACCTAATGAAAAAACCTATCCATTCTGAGTTCTTAACGTTTTTTTCCATGCCAGCAAACGAAGAAAGAAAGGGTCATGTGTGAATGCGTTATTTTCTTAACCAAACGCTAAATATCCATTAGAGAAAACCCTGTAAAAGCACATTAGGCTACAGTTTCGTTAGTAACTATCAAGGGATATCTTAAGAGCCAACTTAGATTTGAATAATAATATTAGCATCGCAAATTTTTTACCGCAGAATAGAGTATTAACAGTTTGAGGGTGTATATTATGGCTGTACTCGAATGCCCCTTCTGTTATGAACTCCTTGAAGTTGAGCCGCCTGATAGACTCCATATAGCATTCTCATCAGTAAAGCCAATACTAAATAGTTACTATGGCAATATTGTGAAAAAGAAATATAAGTGCCAAAACCCAAACTGCAAAAAGTCAATTACAGCTTTCTGGTATGCGCCGCTAGAATACTTCAGCCGAATATGATGAATCCAAATAGCTCATATGAATGATCGACTAGCATCAGCTCTTTTGCATAAACTTAAGTGTCTTCTCGGATACAACCACTAATTTCCTACGTAAATGGATAGAAACCTTAAATCTAAATTGAATCTAATAGAGATAGAGACTGAAATTTCATGAAAGACAATGTTTTGGTGGAAGTAAGTGTAAACCGGGACAAAGGCGAAATTGTGTACAAGGTTGATTGCTCTAGTAACTTAACAAATGAAGAACTCGAATATTACCTCAAAGAAATAATTGAAGGCATATGCAAATGGAAACCAGGCGTTTGTGAAGAAACAGTGAAAAGCTTTAAAGGAACAATCAGAAAAAGGAAAACAAACAAATAATCCAAACCAAATTAAGAAACAACCGTTTATGTTTTTTTCAAGATTTGACCGAATAACCTTACTTGCGAGAAAAAAGGGAGTTACAACCAAAACGTCAGCTCACAGCTAAACTTATCTATCTCTCAACCTTCCTGTCATGGCTTTTCCTTTTTCTAGGCTTTTGGCCTCGTCCTCGCTGTCAGAACGGTTAAAGAAAAAGCGGTGCTGTCCTAATATAGGATGCTCTTTATCTTGCGAGCATAGCGATGGATCTGGCTTTTGACGGCATGTTCAGCTTCACACCGTGAACTGTTCATCATTTTTTACTCTGAAAAAAGGCTTCATTTTGGCACATTTTTTGTAGGTTACACTGTTTATATATCGGTGAATCTTACTTTTTAAGCAAAATTGTAGGTGTTTCTTATGGAGATAATTGAAGGCATTCATCGGGTAGATGAAGCAAGCGCCAACATGGCCCACGCCAACGTGTACCTATTAATCAATGGCAAGGAACTCACAGTCATTGACACGGGAACGTCAGGGAACGCCCAGAAAACCGTTGAATACATCCAAAAACTAGGCTACCAACCCACCGACGTCAAAACCATAATTCTAACCCACTTTCACATGGACCATATGGGAAGCGCCAAAGAACTCAAAGACCTCACCAACGCAAAAGTTGCCGTACACACGGAAGACGCGGACTACGTCTCAGGAAAAAAGCCCCTGCCGAAACCCAAAAACATTCTGTTCAGAGCCGTTTCATCCTTCGTCAAACCTGTACCTGTTCAAGTTGACGTAATCCTCAAAGAAGGCGACAAAATCGCAGGCCTCGTCGTCATCCACACGCCTGGGCACACGCCGGGAAGTATCATGCTGCTAGATGAAGAAAGAAAAGTTCTGTTCGCAGGCGACACCCTCCGATACGACGGCAAAAAAGTCAGCGGCGCACCCGAACAGTTCAGCACAGACCCGAATCAGATAAGAGAATCCATTGCCAAAGCATCCACGCTAAACTTTGACGTCATGTTACCTGGGCACGGTGAAACCCTCAAACCCAACGCATCCGAAGAAATCAAAAAATTCAATGAAACCTTAAAGCAAAAATAATTCGGGAAAAGAAGAAAAAGTTGCGGGTAAACCCCGCTTTTACTTGGTTTTTGGCATGTTTAGTTGAATTCTTTTCTCTCGAAGAGTGTTAGCCAAGATTGCCGTGATGATGAAATACATGCCCACGATTTCGAGCCCTTCTAGTATCGTAGCGTTGTTGTCTGGACACTTCAGAGAAAGTTGTTTCCAGTGTGCCGAACAGCCAATTCAACGCAAGAGACTACGCATATGTCTCTGAGGCGTATTTCGCCGGTTTGACTGGCGATTTGGCGATCAGCTTGAGCTGGTTCAACCCTTCACCTGTGCAATCGCAACTCTTCACCTCTGACTACGGGCTTTACTGGTACGATTACTTATGCGGCTACGGCACGGTTTTCACCGAGTTCGTGGGAAACCAAAGCAGGCAAATAGCAGTGGCTCTTGACAGAGGCGCAGCCCACACTCTCGGCAAAGATTGGGGCGTAATAATCACGTACCAAGGGAACAGCAGCATAGAAAATGCCACCCAACTCTACACTGACATGACTTTTGCATGGCAGTCCGGCGCCAAATACATAGTCGTCTTCGACGGCAACTCCACTGAAGCTACGCCATACGGAGTCTTGACGCAGGCGCACCTAGATGCGATGAAGCAGTTCTGGAACTACACCAAAACCAACACACGCAGTGGAGAGTATCCCGCGGACACAGCGTACGTGCTTCCTGCAGACTACGGTTACGGGTTCCGCAACTCAAACGACACGATTTGGGGTCTGTGGAATGCGGATGCGCTCTCAGCTGAAGTGTGGAGCAACGCAAACAGTCTATTGGCGACTTACGGCAGCAACTTAGACATCGTCTACGCAATCAGAATCGACAGCCAACCCATAGCGTTGCCTTACAAAACGTTGATTTTCTGGAACGGCACAACCATCCAAAGCAGCTCTACGCCTGTCGGGCCCTACTTTATCTTTTTGAGAACAGTTTCTGAGAACGTGCGAAAGCCGCTGGCGAAGCTTCTGAAGATATCTCAAGTCAAGCAAATAGTCTATAGAAGCTTAACTGATTGGTTTTATTTGCTATATTTAGGACGTTTAGATTCTCTTAACCAAAATTGAGGGTCATCAACCAATATTACCTGAACTTCAACGACATTTCTTGGGTTTGTTATTGCGGCGCGGAATTTCGGGGATAAATCTGGGTTGCTCAGAAAAGCCATTCGGGACCCTTCCAACTCATCTGCGATGCGTTCACTTTTTTTGTTAGCGTAGCCATGGTACTTTACGCTTTTTCCTTCAACGATAGCTTTATCGAAATCCTCTTTACTGCACTGTACCAGTTTGGCGCCGTCTCGGATGAACCAGCAGGCAAGAGTTTGAGAAGTCTTGGTCATAATAATCTGTTAGCAATATCGTTTAGGCGACTCTTAATTAACATTTTCATTGCAAACAGAAAATAGCGCGCCTCAGAAGTCAAATTTAAAGCAAATCATCTCGAGAACTAATCCCGCTTCAGACTGACGTGTTTATCATCATAGGCACTATAAAACGATAAATAAATCGGACAAAAAAGAGAATCAGCTTTGTGAAACGGTTCATCATTTTCAATTAGAATAATAATCCTGTGGTTAACGTTTGATGATGAGCATGTGGCCCTTATGGTTAACAATCCTGTGGATTCTTAACTCTTCAGGATTACGGAATTTCGCTGGACAAATTCTGCATTTATACGTTTCTCCAAATATGATTTTGTTATCCAACATCAAGCTCAACCTTCTCCTATTGGCTTTGCAAAAATCGCTTCTTACAAGCCATATTAAACAGCAACTAAGCCGCTTATAAACCAACAATTAATTCCTGAATAAATCGCCATAGTTTTCGTTGATTTGTATTAAAAAGATTCTTCTCGGATTTTTTTCAGGTACTTGACGGGGTCTCCGAAAACGCCTTTTCCAAGCCCCTTCATCTCAGCTATTGGATTAAAAGGTGACCCACGGTAGGTAGCAGCCACAAACGTATATTTCGGTCCTGTTGAAACCACGACAATAGAAGACCTAAATGCCAAAGACACGAAGCGCCTCAGAACGCAATAAATTTCAAGTCATCTCTGGGAAACAGCAGTAGCTGAAACCCTTATCCAAACGTGCAATTATCTTCATTGGCGCCATTAATACTTTCGCAGTCTTGTTAAAATCGGTAGCTAACATAAATATCTGCGTATGCCAATGAGATCGCCTGCCTAAAAACATGGGTGCCCCCGATTAACCAAATGCAACACTAACAGAAGGCAGGTTACATACGAGCCTTTTTCAGTAATTCCTACTCCAATCACCAGCTTTCAGCAATAAGTAAAGGGGTACTCTTTTTGCTCGAAAAATAAGTTAACAAAAAGACAAGAAGGGCGTAGGGTAGGTCAATTTAGCTAATGAAACTAGACTAAAAAGAGAAGGGAGGGTAGCTCATTTTTGTTCGCGAATTTCTCAGTCGAAAATGAGGTACCGGCAGGGCAGGCACACTATTGATGAAGATTCCTCGTCAAAAATTGCAGGTATCTCTCTCGAGGAGTATCAGCTTTCTGGAAAAAAAAGAAATTTTAAAAGTAGCGCTTATTACTAATGTTAAGCTTAATGAATAAATTAACACTTTCACGCTCAGCAGTTAGCAAACTGCAAGCAATCATTCTCCTCACTGTAGTAGTATTTGGCGCACTGGTAGCGGTTAACTATTTCTATCAAAGTCAGCTTATGCCGGCGCAGCCGACTCCTTCGCCGTCGCCTTCCCCTTCGCCGTCACCTTCTCCTTCGCCCATGCCCTCCACTGCGCCAGCTGCATTAAAATACTCCAATTTAGACGTAGAGCCAACTGAGGCCTGGCCCGGGCAACTGGTCAACGCTTCCTTGGATGTAAGCAACACAGGAAACGAAAGCATCAGTTATTTGCTGCCCTTCTCAGTGAACGGTGTAGTTAACCAAACTGTCGAGGTGCAACTTGCAGCAGGAGCTTCTGAAACCGTAACGGCGGCATTCAATGAGAGCAGCATTGGAACTTACCAGTTAACTGCCGGAGGGCAAAGCAGTACAATTAACATCGTTCCAACAGGCGAATATACATTGCACTATATTTCCACTGAAGGCGGGTTTCCCTTCACTTTGGACGGTGTGCCTGAAGTTTCTCCATTCTCTGGACTGGTAACTGCTGGACCGCATACAATCACTGTTCCAGCTGTAGCCAAAATTACAGTTGCCGGTTGGGGTCTTGTTTCATACGACTTTTCGAGCTGGAACAGCGGAAGTACTAGCCTTACTCAAACGATTAACGTGCAGGGTGAGACTTACGCGGTGACAAATTATGTTAGGCAAGGTTCATGTCCCTCCTTGGAAGTCTGGAACGGAACGGGCTATAGTTACGTTGGAGAAGTCAATGACGGCACAGGCTGGCTAGGCTACTTGGAGTATTTTCAACCTGATGGCTCTATGGTTTTCTCTTACAACTACCCATATGACTACATAAAATTGGACTCAACTCAACTGCAGCCACTCAACGGATTTTACAACTTTAAAATCGCTGAACTGTCCGACGAAATCTTCTACCTCGACTCAGTCAAAATGATCGCTGTAGACCATCCCGCAAACGTAAATGTGTTCTCTACCGCGAGCACTTTCATATACAATCTTGCAGGTCAAGGAACAATTTACACGGTAAGCGGCAACTTAGCTACACCAGTTTCCGCGGTAAATGGAACAGGACAAAATGTTCTGCCATTAATCTCCAAGCTGGACGGAAAGTTCACAACTGGAACCATATGGAACTGGCAAAGCCTGACGCTTAATCTAGGCAACCTAACCGGTGCAAAAGAAATCAACATGGTAGTCGCAGCCAAAATTACTTGGCCAACCACCCAAGCTGGAGGCGAAAACTTCCTATCGTATGCCAGCCAACCAGGAGTAACGCCTTCCCCGCCGCCCTACATGCAAGTAATGGCGCCAAACGGAAGCTGGGTTAATGTCCCTGCCGACCGAGAGTTTCCGATACCTCATGTAACGGACAGTGAATTTGACGTCAACTTAACAGGCCTCTTTCCAACTAACAATTACGAATTAAAAATTAACTACTACCAAGATATTCAGTTCGATTACATAGGCATCAGCACGACACCCCAGCAGAACGTAATTGTTCACACCCTAACGCTCTCATCCGCTGATTTGGAGCAAGCATTCGTCGTAAACTCGAACTCCAGCGGAGCTTTCACAAAGTACGGCGACGTTACGCCGTTGCTGCAGTCTGCCGACGACAAGTTTGTCATCGGACGAGAAGGAGACGAGGTTTCACTGCAATTTTCCGCAAACCTACCGCCTGTTCCAAAAGGCTGGGTAAGAGACTACTTTATCATCGCCAGCTGCTGGTTCAAAGGCGAAGGCTTGCCCTACGTCCCGTTCACGGTCAACCCACTTCCATTTCAAGCAATGACAAGCTTTCCATACCCATCAAACGAAAGTTACCCCTACGACGCCGATCACTTAGCTTATCTGCAAGAATACAACACAAGAATAATTAATCCACCTTAAACTGTCTCTTCAAGTTGTTTCAACAACCCTTACGTTGAAAAACACCAAAAACGTTAGCGAGAAAGTTCTAATGCAGGTCCCAGAATAACGATACACACTTTCTATATTCAATTTTTTTCTGCTTTCATTAATTATGCTCTAAAAATATTTCAACAAGGAAAGATAAAATAGACTATAAAAACAATAAATGGTGAATTAGGAGCTTTTAGGCTAAAATTTCTATTTCTGTGTTTTGCTTTCCTTTTCTTTACGTGCCTTTCTTTTCGCGTCTCTTTCTTTTTTAGTTAATGGTTTTTCTTTTTTCATTCGGGCTTTCTCCGAGTGTAAGTTTATGATGATTACTGCTTTAATAACTTTCTAAAAACAAGCTAACTTAAGTGTATTCCCTGAAGGTGTGACCACACTTTGTGCAACGCATAAATTGGGTTGATGCTTCATCGCCGCCTCGAGTCTGCACTTGCCAAACATAAACCATATTGTTATCGCATTTCTCGCATTTCATATGAATCGTTGGCATTGTCTTGATTTTTTGTTCTTCTTCGCTTATAACAGTCAAAAATGGCTGAGATGTAGGTTGAATAACCTTAACCACCTTAGCCTGAGCCCTATTGTTCGCAGCCTGCTTAACGTAGCTGCATTTTGAGCACGCGAGCACTACGGAGCCTTCAGTTTTTTTAGGTTCAAGCCGGCAACCGCATTCTGGACAAAATTCCATAAATTGAAGAACTCTCTCTCATAATTATTTCTGTACTATTCAAGCAGATGATATGATATAAGCATTGTTTTTAAAAAGCGAAATTCTGGCATTAAGCCGTAATTTGCAGTAAATTGATTTGAAAATAAAGCGCAATTCCCCTTTCTTTTTTTTCTTTTAAAATAGTTTTTCAAGTAACCATGTAGCTTTTGCACAAAACGCTTGATGGCTTGCACACTATTATCGCTTAAGTTATAAGACCTTAAACTCTTCCAGCCAAGCCTTGAGTTGTTTTTCATTCAAGCCCACGCCTAATTCTCCGTCAAGCCGCCTGCAAACTTTGCCTTTATCAAAAAATATGACGGTTGGGACTGCCTCTATAGAATATTCATCCCATAATGGATTGTCATAGTCGTCTAAGAGAACGTGGATAATGCTTCCAACGCTGAAGTTAACCATTTTTTTATCAAAAACAGGGACAAAACGTATACAGTAAGGGCACCATGAAGCGTAAAATAAAGCAAGAACTTTTTCATTCGTCTTTAGCTGGATGTTTAGATCTTGTTTGCTGTCAACTTCAATCATGCTTCTCATAGTTAAATCGGTTTTACGCTGTTCATAAACATGCCGTTTTAACTTAATCGTATAGAAACTGTAATGTAAAGGAAGCCTAAATAACTCAAATGTCAAATGAAATAAAGGAAAGAACGATGACGCCGAAAGCTTATAGACGTGGGTATCCTGTTGCGATTTTAGCAGGAATAGAAAATGATAATGCTGCTTTATGGCAAGTTTTCAGCCAAGTAGCTAAACACCAACAAACCATACCCTTAAACTGTAACAGAAGCGACTCTAAAGCCGTATACAACTTTCATGAATCCATCGTAAACGCTTTAAGGCCAACGTTGAAAGAAGGCGTAAGAAGCATAATAATAGCTTCTTCAGCAAAAACCAATTACGCACAAGAATTCCAAAACCACATCAAAGCGCATCATTCGTGGCTTATTCAAGGAGAAAACAGAGCAACGTTCTCGACGATAACAGGCTCAGCGAGCACGCCACCGCAAGTAGCAGCCTTAACAAAAACGTCATTGTTCAAACAGTTAATTCAAGAAACAGCTTCTGAGGAAATGGAAAATCTGCTTGAAATCTTGGAGAAACGCCTCAATACAGCGGATAATCTTGTGCTTTTTTCGGTTGAAGAAGCAGAAAACCTCATTCTTGGCAAACAAGCAGCAGGAAAACCAAAGCCTGAATACCTGTTACTCACGGATAATTATCTTTCAAACAGCCGCCAAAAGAACAGAGTCCACAGGCTATTGCAGATCTCCAAAAACAGAAGCGTTAAAACAAGAGTAATAAACGCTGAATCAACCGCGGGCATACGCCTCACACAGCTTGGCGGTCTCGTATGCTTAGCAAAAATAGATTAGAACATTAAGCGGCGTCTAAAGCAATCCTGCGTTCTTTAACTCTTTGATAGAAATTTTGCCCGAATGCAAAGCAGTAGCCACCAACACGCCTGACACGCCTAAATCCTTCAACTCGACCAAATCCTCAAGGTCTCTGACGCCGCCGCCGACGCAAACGTCCATAGTCATTGCCTTAAGCACTTTCTTGAGAAAAATATCGTTAACTCCTTCATCGCTACCAACACGCGCCAAATCTAAAACAATGACTCTTGAAACACCCATTTCCTTAAACTCACGCAGAAGGCGCATAGGATTCTTGGAGCCATCAAACCCCGATCGAACTAAGACTTTTTCATCCATCAAGTCCAAGCTAATAATGATGCGTTCGCTTCCAAAAAGCCTGACCGCTTCATCCACAAAACTTTTATTTTGCAGCGTTTCGGTTCCAATAACAACTTTGAAAACTCCGCAATCCAGCAATTTCTCCGCTGTTCCGAGGTCAGATACTCCAGCATCAACAATCAACTTAAGCCCAGTTTCCTTGGCGATACGTTTGAAAACCTGAAAATTCACGGAGCCACTGGTAATTGCGTCTAAATCAGCAATGTACAGTCCACCAAATCCAAGCGTTTTAAATGCTTTAGCCACTTCCAATGGCTCAACCGACTTACACAGAATGCTTTGGAGCGGTTGATACTCTTGCCTTTTTCCTCGGACAGCATGAACCACTGTGCCGTTTAAAATGTCAATTACAGGTATAACCTTCAAGTTCTTCAGCCACCCGTGAATTGATTCTCAACGTATAGAAAAACCTAACCGTTGTTATAGCAAAACTTTTAAAGGCATCATCAATGCGCATCAATAAGGATGCTAATTGAAGCTACTCATAAGCCCCATGAATGAAAAAGAAGCCTCTGAAGCCATCGCTGGAGGCGCCGACATAATAGATGTCAAGAACCCTCAAGAGGGCGCGTTAGGCGCGAATTTTCCATGGGTTATTAAGCGAATAAGGGAAATTGCGCCGAGAAAGATCCAAGTGAGCTGCACATTGGGGGATGTTCCGAACCTTCCAGGATCCATATCATTGGCTGCGTTGGGTGCAGCATCGCTTGGTGTTGATTATATTAAAGTGGGGCTTTACGGATTCAAAACCCCCAGAGAAGCCGTCTTTTTGTTGCAGAACGTCAACAAAGCAGCCAAAGAATGCAACCCTAAAATCAAAGTGGTTGCCACTGGCTACGCTGATGCAGAAAGAATAAGCACATTAGACCCAATGCTCATTCCCGAAATAGCTTCTAAGGCTCAAGTAGACTTAGCAATGATTGACACAGCCGTTAAAGACGGCAAAAACCTCTTCAATTTCTTAGCCGTCAAGCAACTTGAAAAATTCGTAGACGAAGCGCATAAGCTGGGCTTGGAAGCAGCGCTGGCAGGTTCGTTGAGAAAACAAGACTTGCCTATGGTGTATGGTTTAGGTGCTGATGTGGCAGGTTTACGCGGGGCGGCCTGCACAAACAGCGACAGAGTTAGTGGTCAAATCACCAGAAAACTTGTACAAGAACTGGTTGAAACAGTTAAGCAAGCGGAAAATCAAGCCAACACAAAGAGGGCTTAACCATTGCATGCTAAGGGATTAAGTAAAAAAAAGGTGCTGGCTGAACTCAAAAGAATCCATGAACAAGACCAGCAGTATGATAACGGGAAAATTTTGTGTTCAATGTGCACAAAACCCCATCCAATAGCAGAAAAGGCTTATCAACTTTTTTTAAGCTCCAATCTAGGTGACCCAAGGCTCTTTCCTGGAAGCGCCCAACTTGAAAAAGAAGTCATAAGCCAATTGGCAACGCTTCTTCATGGTGAAAACTGCGTTGGCCATCTTGTCTCGGGTGGAACAGAAGCGAATTTGATGGCGCTCTTAGCCGCAAGAAACATGGCGCAAGTCAGTCAACCTGAAGTGATTTTGCCAGAATCTGCTCATTTCTCTTTCACTAAAATCTGCAACCTGTTGAATCTGAAGCCAGTCTATGCAGGTTTAGATAGTTCTTTTAGAGTTGATTCTTCGTTGGTTGAAAAATGCGTCAGCAAGAACACGGTAGCCATAGTTGGCACGGCTGGAACAGCTGAACTGGGCGCTGTCGACCCCATCGAGGAGTTGTCTCATATTGCTTTGAAGCATGATGTTTGGTTGCATGTTGATGCAGCCTTCGGCGGCTTAGTTATCCCGTTTCTCAAAAACGCCAAATACAAATTTGATTTCACTTTAGACGCTGTGAAGTCTATGACGATTGACCCGCACAAAATGGGTATGGCGGCAATCCCCGCTGGAGGAATCATTTTTAAAGACAGCAAAGCCCCAGATTTTATCAAAACTGAAACGCCTTACTTAACCGACCAGTACCAGTACACCTTTGTTGGAACAAGAACAGGCGCTTCCGCAGCTTCGGCATGGGCAGTTTTCAGATCTCTCGGCATGACCGGATTCAAAAAAGTGGTGGGCAAATGCATGAAAACTACCCAGCTGCTCGCTGATGGGCTAAGCGAGGCTGGTTTTAAACTTGTTGTGGAGCCAACGCTGAACATAGTGGCTTTCCGCAGCGACAAGGGCACGAAGCGTTTGGCAGAAAAGCTTTGGGAAAGCGGCTGGTTTGTCTCTTACGTGCCACGTTATGACTGCATCAGAATTGTTGTGATGCCTCACGTTAAGAAGCAGCATGCTGTGGCTTTTCTGAAAGATGCAATTAAGTATGAGAAAGATATCTAAAATGATTTGGGTTTTGATCTTTGCGATATTTTATTAGTTTGAAGTAACCTTTTATTGGATTTGAAGGTTAGGCCAAAATGAAAACTGAAGATGATCTCTTAGCGCGGATAGTGGTAAATCCTAAGGTTATGGTGGGAAAACCTGTTCTAAAAGGTACGCGAATCACCGTAGAGCTTGTGTTGAGGTTGCTAGCTCAGGGGCTGTCTGCTGAAGAAATCCTCAAAGATTATCCGCATCTTACAAAAGACGATATTACGGCAGTTTTGCTTTATGCCGCCAAAATGGCGAGCGAAGAACTTTATCCAATAACAGTTAAGTGAGTCGTGGATATTTCATCGACTCCGAAGGAGCTTTGCTTTGAGGCTTTTGGTTTACGAGCACATTTCAGGCGGTGGATACGCAGGGCAGCCTATTTCACCAAGCCTTTTATCTGAAGGCTTTGGAATGCTGCGCTCAATTGTTTCTGATTTTAAATCTGCAGGCCACGAGGTAACCGTTTTACTTGATGCTAGACTTTCAAAACTGAATCCGCCTATAGTTGCCGACTACACAATACCCGTTTTTTACCCCAAGGAAGCCGAAAAACTCCTCCTTAATGCCGCTAAAATTAACGATGCCGTCTATGTTATTGCGCCTGAAACAGGGCAAACCCTGCAGTCGCTCGTAGAATTTGTGGAGCACATAGGCAAGGTTTCGCTTAATTGTGATGCCAGCGCTATCCAAAAGGTTGCGGATAAAACTGTTCTGCATGAGACGTTGAAAAAGAATGGTTTACCGACGCCTGACACAGTAGTGCTTAATGTTGATGGGGGTTTAGCGGAAGTTAAGCAGATCATTAGAAGCAGGTTTAGTTATCCTGTAGTGTTCAAGCCTGTGGATGGTGTCAGCTGCGGCGGCTTAAGCATGGTTAAAGGAGGCACACAAGTTGAGAAAGCAGTTGCAAGAATAAAGGCTGGGTCGGCAGGGAGGCATTTTATAGTTCAAGAGTTTATTGATGGCGAAGCTGCAAGCGTCAGTGTTCTTTGCACAGGCGGCAGAGCGTTGGCAATTGGCTTGAATGGGCAAAACGTCAAGGTTGCCGTGCCGGAGGCTGTTTCAAGTTATGAAGGCGGCGCTGTTCCCTTTGATCATCCGCTTAAACAAGAAGCATTCAGGGTGGGGGAGAAGGTTGTTGAGTCTTTTTCTGGTTTAAGGGGTTATGTGGGTGTTGACTTGGTTTTGGTAAAGGATAAGCCGTTTGTAGTGGATGTTAATCCACGGTTAACAACTTCTTATGTTGGCTTATGTAGAGTTGCCACCTTTAACGTTGCCGAGGCTTTAGTTAACGCTGTTTTGAAAGGTAAGCTTCCAACTAAACATGAAATTGGCGGTTTTGTTTACTTCTCGAAAGTGGAGACTTCCAAGCCGACCGTTAGCGCTTTTGAAAAAGTGGCTCAAATAAGGGAAGTTGTTTCGCCGCCTTTCCCACTGGATGATAATGATAAAGCTTGCTCGCTGGTTGCTGGTCAAGGTGAATCCTTGGACAATTCACGGTTAAGGTTCGAAGAAGCTAAAAAGCGCTTACTCAACATTATCAGCGGAGGAAAATAGCTTGGTAAACGTGTTAGGCTACGATATCGGAGGCGCCAACACTAAAGCCGTCTTCATACGCACACAAAAAGGTAAACTTCATGATATTCAAGTGGTAGTGGAGTACTTCCCAGTGTGGAGAGAACCAAAAAAACTCACCAGCGTCCTTCTAACGCTTAAGAAACGGTTAGGCGTCAACAGGCTTGACGGTTTAGGCGTAACAATGACTGCTGAATTATCCGATGCTTACACAACCAAGCGAGAAGGCGTCCACCACATTTTAGCATGCGTTAAGAAAGCTTTTCCTGACGTGCCAATTTACGTTTTGAACATCGATGCAAAATTAGAGCCACTTAGTAATGCTGAAGCGGAACCGCTTGGGGTTGCCGCGGCTAATTGGGCTGCAACAGGCTGGTTAGTAGCTCAACAGGTTAAAGATTGTGTGGTGGTTGATGTTGGAAGTACAAGTGCAAGCATAATTCCCATAGTCAACGGGCAAGTTGCAGCGAAAGGTAAAACGGATTTGGATAAGCTTATTTGCGGAGAGCTTGTTTACACTGGAAGCTTAAGGACGAATGTTGCTTCAATCGTGCATTCTGTTCCAGTTAAGAATGGGGTTGCAGGGGTCTCTTCAGAACTGTTCGCGTTATCTGGCGATGTACACTTAGTCTTAGGCAACATCACCGCGAAGGAGTATACTTGTGAAACGGCTGATGGACGAGGAAAAAGTTTGCCTGAAGCTTTGGCGAGGTTAGCTAGAGTAGTCTGCGCTGACACGGAAATGTTGACTCAACAAGAGATCATTAACATGGCTAAATACATCTATGATAAACAAGTTCTACAGGTTGCCGAAGGCTTAAACAAAGTCTACTCTTACACAAAAAAATTGTCATCAAACGAAGTTCCGTTGGTGGTTACGGGGCTTGGCAAAGATTTCATCGCAAAAAAAGCCGCAGAAAATATCGGCGTCAAAACCATAGTTGATTTGAAAACTTTAATGCAAACTGATGCTGTGGCGGCTACTCCTGCATTCGGTGTTGCCCTGATGACTGCCATTAAACTTGAAGGAGAAATCATCAAATGGACATGGCCATAGTCAAGGTAGGAGGCAGCTTAGCATTTCACCCTGAAAAACTGAGAACCCTATGCGCAAAGTTAAGCGAAGTCTCCAAGAAGCATAAGATAATAGTGCTGCCGGGAGGCGGCGAATTCGCTGATTCTGTGCGGGATTTAGATAAGCGGTTTAACTTGTCATGTGCAGTGGCTCATAGGATGGCGATTTTGGGAATGGATCAATACGGTTTCCTGCTGTCTGATTTGTTGTCGCATTCTTCCGTATTAAATCAGCTCGAAGATGTGCAAAGAATTTTGGATTTGGGTAAGTTGCCTGTTTTTTTGCCTTCAAATTTTCTGTTTAGCAAGGACCCGCTGGAGAACTCGTGGGATGTAACTTCTGACTCCATCGCTGTTTACATTGCGGGTCAATTGCACGCAAGCAGAGTTGTTTTGGTGACTGATGTCAACGGGGTTTATACGTGTGACCCGAAAAAGTTTTCAGATGCTAAATTGATCCGCAAGTTATCCGCTAATGACCTTTTAAAGATGAATAAGCGGACAAGTGTTGACAAGTTTTTGCCTAAATTGCTTTTACAGTTGCAGATTGAATGTTTTGTTGTTAATGGGCTTTATCCTGACCGGGTTGAGGCTGTCTTAGATGGGCGAGATACAGTTTGCACAATAATCAATTAGCAAACCCATAATATGCATACTAAATGTTTCTTTAAATCGATTGCTTCAACATTCTCTGAATTTCGGGAGCAACCGTCATTAACTTTTCCTTACTTTTCGTTCCCATGATATTTTGAAGCTCCAAATACTTTTCCAAAAAAACTAATCCTTTTCTCGTTATCGTAAATTTTTTTGGACCACAATCCTCTTCTACAAACATTAGCCACTCGCTCCATAGCAGTTGCATAATGCACTTTTGAAGCGTAGCGTAAGAAATACTTGTTTGACGCCTAATGTAGCTTTTAGTTTGAGGACTTTTGCATAAACAAAGAATTTCCGCGATGACTTGAATGTGGTCTCGTTTCTTGTAAAAAGCCGTTTCTTCCTTCCTCTATGGATTGGCTGCTATTTAAGCAATTAAACGTTTGTTGTAGCGGGTTAGCAGTCACAAATAAGCTAGTAAACACAAAAAAATAGAAAAAGGAAAATTGGAAGTATGCGTTTAGATTTTTTTCTTGTCTAGGACTTCTCGGAAAGTCTTATCGCAGCACTCGTAAAGCCCGATGGTGAGTTGTGTTCTTTTTCCTTTCTTGTCAGGTTTGCCTGCCATCTTCCAAGTTTTCTTTGCGGTTTTAACTTCTTTTCCACAAGTTGGGCATTTTGCCATAATTATCCCTATGGTTCATTGTTATCGTATGAATCAGCATAAAACATTTGCGGTTAATATACGTAAAATGGTTAAAAAAGGTCTTTTTTCCAGTTAAAAAATGGGAAAGACAATCGTTTTATTAAAAAATCAGGCGCTAAAATTTGGTGTGGGCTAATAAGTAATTCTATGTGGGGTTCAGTCAAGTCTTCGGTTACTGACTTTTCTTATCAAAAATCGGTTGCTGTTATTTTTTCTTCGATACTGTAAACTTATTTGTCATGGAACGTTTTAGAATTTTGTTCCATTAATGTCACAGTTTTTTCTAAAAGTTTTTAATAACTATTTAGTTATTTGGGCGCTTTCAATATACTCGGTTTTTGTGTAGTAATTAAAAAGACATTCAAAAGAGTAAGTTTGGTTTTCTTGCAAGCTAAGATATAGCGGTGTATTATTTAAAATATACAATGTTTTTCCATCTGAGAGTTCAATTACGTCTTCATTTGCATTGATGACACTTTTTGAAACTATTAAGCCGTTTTCTCCTGAAGGTATACTCTTTAAATTGTGTAATACAACAAGGGCGATGATACCTACTGCCACTATTAAAATTATTATAACGACAACAACTGTTAATTTGAATGGGTCAGTTTTCATTGTTATATCAGTGTTTTCTTGTTTTGCTTTGTTTAAATGTCTTGCTGTTTTTTTCTAGCGCTTCAGGTCAATGCCTGTTTGAAATGCACAACGGTCGAATCTTCAGTTTAGAATACACCACAGACTGTTTGAAAAAGTAGCTAGTTAGCTACCCGAGTCAGCAACCGAAAGTTGACATGAACCCAAAATAACCGAGAACTTGACAGAACCCTATGTGGAGTGCTTGGCTGAGAAGCGTAATCTTGAATTATTAGCTTAGATCGATGTAGCTTACGTTGAAGACACATGTCGATTGTTGGTTTAGATTTGGCAGGCGTTGAAAGCAGACCCACGGGCTTCTGCATACTTGGAGACATGAGGGTAGAGACTTTCTTGGTTTATACGGACGAGGAAATCCTAGCTAAAATCAGGGAAAGCAAACCCCGAGTCGTTGCCATTGACGCGCCTTTAAGCCTGCCGCCTGGAAGAAAGTCCCTTGAGGAAAGAACAAATGTACACCTGAGAGAAAGCGACAGGGAACTATTGAAAAGAGGCATAAGGTTCTTCCCTGTCACGCTGGGTCCAATGAGAAAACTAACCGAGCGAGGCATAAGCTTGAAAAGAATCCTAGAAGCCGAACACTTCACTGTCATCGAGGCTTACCCTGGAGGCGCCCAAGATGTTTTGGGGATTCCCAGAAAGCAGAAAGGGCTCGACAATCTGAAAGCGGGCTTGGAAAATTTAGGCATCGAAGGGCTGAACAGCCAGATGAGTGATCATGAACTTGATGCTGTCACATGTGCGTATGTTGGTAAACTGTTTTTGGAAGGACATGCTGTCACTTACGGAGATCCTAACGATGGAATAGTTATGCCAAAAGGCGAAATTAATCGTAGGAAGCAAAGTTAACAAAACTTGTTTATTCAACTTTGTAACGTTGCGAATTCTTTTTGCATTAGGATACTTGGGAAAAGATACTCTTTGTTTCTCCTCTCTTTCTTTGTATGTATATGCTTACTTTATAGTTTCAGTTGTGTTGTTTTCTGGTTTTTTGTTTCTGGAGATTTTGGAGGGCCACCAGTTGAATTTTTGCGCTAGACCCATGAGTGAGGGCACGAAGAAAAGGATGACGATGGTAACATCTATCAGGATGGCTGAGGCGACTGCTAGGCTGATTTCTTCTAGAATAGCGATGTTAGTTATAATTAACGATGCGAACACGGTGGCTAGTACGAGCCCTAAGCCGAGGATTGTTACCCAAACTTTCTCGATGGCCGTTACTATTGCTTCGTTGTCGGTTTTGCCGTTGAGGACTTCTTCGCGGATGCGGGTGAGGAAGAATATGTCATAGTCAATTCCTACACCTAGCATGGTTACAACTACGAATAGTGGCGCAAAGTCTAAGATGGGCAGGTTAAGGGCATAGTAGAATATGAAGGAAATAATGGCTAACGAGAACACGACGCTGCAAAGTATTGTAACTATCAGGCGGATTGGCGTGAAGGCTGAACGGAGCTGGAAAAACAAAATTATGTAAACCGCTGCTGCAAGAATCATTACAACTTCTGGAATTAGGTTCCCCATGAATGCTTGGCTGTCGTAGGTTGACTGAGTTTCCCCTCCAAAGTAAACAGCGACGCCGCTTATGAGAGGCAGCTGGTTTATGTTCTTCTCTATCCCACGTAGGGAGTTGATAGCGGTTGGGCTCTCAGCTGAATTTGAAAGATTGACAGTAATTACTGCGGTCTTGTTATCTTTTCCAATTGTTGAAAACATTTGGCTCTCGTATTGTATTTGGATTGGCTCAGACATGTTTTCCACAGAAGAATAATTGAACAAGCATTCGAAGGGTCTAGTTGGGCCTGAAACGGCGGTGACTCCTTTAGAGCCTGCAGCGGCAGCAGTGATCTGCTCTATCTGGTTCAGCAAGGTCTGGTTAAACTGGTTGTTTCCATAGGTTATCTGTGTGGGAGTTGTGACGATGATGGAGGTTGGCGCTATTGTTCCGCTTCCAAAGCTGTTAGCTATTGCGGTGAGTCCTTGATTGCTTGGGAAGTTTGGAATAAGCTTCAAAAAGTCCTCGCTGGTAGGCGTATTATACATGACGACGAAGGCACTTAAGGCTACTATGCTGATAATGATTACGATGGGCACTTTACGTTTAAGTGTACCATGCGCCAAGCGCCTTAATCTGTTCTGGTTAGGAGCAGACCTTGCCTTACCTTGTCTATTGAGTCCTGGCCAGAAAATCCTGTCACCCAAAGCAATCTCAAGGGCAGGCAATAATGTAAGCGAAGCTACAAGCAAAATTGCAACTCCAAGTGCTATGGCTGTTCCGACATCGCTAAAGATGGGCACGTTAGCAACTGCCATGACAATGTAAGCGACAATTACGGTTATGCCTGCGGTTAGGACTGCTTGTCCCGCCCACTTAATGGAAATGCCCACGCTTTCCTCGATTGATTTGCCTTTTTGCCTTTCTTCTCTTGTGCGTCTAAGCTGCAACACTGCATAGTCTACTGCTAGACCTAGCATCAGCAGTATGGTTAATGTTGGGGTTAGGAAAGTCAAGTTTCCATGACCAATATCGACGACACTAGCGTAGATGGAGGCAAGTGCAACCGAAATTGAAACGCCGCCCATCAGAACTGGAATCAAAGCAGCCACAGGCGATAAAAACAGTAGTCCAACGATTAAAAGGGAAATCGCGATGCCAGGCCCCATGGTTATTTCCAGAGCAGGCACAAACGCCTTCGCAACATCCTTAGTCAAAACTGGGCCACCAGTCACGTAAACCGAGCCAAAGTTCAGTAACCCAGAATTTTTGACAGCTGACTCTACATGAGCAATTGTGTTGTCGTCAGGACTAGAAGAGAAACCGAGAACAATCAGCATCGAATCATTTTGAGAATTAACGAAATTACCTGTTAACGCGCTTGTGGGTGCATATGGATAATCAGTGAAAGGTTGAGTTGCAATCTCATTGTTGATGGCAAGGTTTACATCGGCGGTTGTTGCGTTCGCTGAAAGCCCTGATAAGAGATTACTCAGGGACGCGCTGTTTATGGTGAAGAGTGGGGAGTCTGAAAAGGTGCTTTGGGTAGCATTTGAAATAAAATCGCAAGCTAGATTCCATGTTTGGGTCTCGTTGGGTGATGGGCCAAGCTGATAAGAGGATTCCATCAGGTCAGAAACTGAAAAACCCGCTTCTGCATTTGTCATGTTAGCATACAGGTTTGTGCTCAACTCAGATAGGTTATCCTGCAAAGAATATAACCAAGAGTTAATCGTGATTATGGTGGATTGTAAACTTGCCGTCTGATTAAGTATATCAGGTACCGACGAGTTAAGCAGGCTAGCCTCCAGCGAGTAAATGCTTGATTCACCAGTATAATTGCTAATGCCTATGTCCGTGGATATTGTGTTGTTGAGTGCAAGCACGTCCTGCTTTAACGAGTCAGAATATACTGAAGCACCTTGGATTACCACAAGGATGCTGCTGTCGCTACTATTGGAACTTGGAAATTGAGCTTTTACTATATTGGCTGCTTTAACCGACATCGTGTTTGAAGGTCCGACAAACACGCCGGTCAGGTTATAGGAAACGGATGAAAAGAAGCTGGGAATAAGAACAAGCGAAAGCAGTACCGCAATTACCCATGCTATGATAACCCATCGGAACCGCCTACGAATGAAATGGTTTAAAGAATCGAAATACGACTTTGACATTTACATCAAGTTTCCTGGTAAACAACTCTTACATGGTAATTATGCAACTACGAATCATAGCATTTGCCGTTTGCATCGTCTTTCTTAAGGATTTGCCACAATCCAACCATAAACCCACATGAAATCAGTTCATGAGGGCTCAAAAAGCTGAGCGCGACTGCAGAGCATTGATATGAGAAGCGTTAAACGTGGTGAGGTTTTCCGAGCTCTATTTTAGGAGATGTTTTGGGCTTGTTGATGAGGAAAACAAGCAAAAAGGTAACACTAATTATTGTGTCCTAATGACCAAAAAGAGCCGACAACAAGCGTTCTTTAGAATAATTGAATGGACCGAGGGCTAGCTTGATGTCGTCGTTTAAGCCCTCGTTACACTTTTGACATATTTCCGCGAATTTAAAGGTACTATGTTCTTAGTGGGCAAGAAAAGTTATTCATCAAACGATACGGTTTGGAGCTTGTTCATCAATTTAATAGCGACAAATTTGCTTATGCAAATTCAGCAGGATAGCGCGCCAGCCTGTTGCTAAATTATTTGGATTGACATTTTCTTGCTTAATCAATTTGTATTCGATTGAATAAACGGTATAGTATGGAGAAGAATGAGAGTTCCTGCTCCATTTTGCGCAGTTTGAACTTGGATGACATAGAGGACCCACACTGCCCTGTACATACCGACTATTTCTTTTGCCATTGCGTTCCACTCTTCCAAGCCTTCATTATCACCCATACTGCATCATCCTAACCGACGTTACGGGGTTTATGTTTTTATTAAAACTTGACGAGAATACTGCAACCGTTAGGTTGCAGATGAATCGGCAGTAGGTTCTTTTGCTAACTCGCTAAGTGTGTTTCCTAGACGGCAGGTTGCGTCTACCGTCTAGGAGG
>Ga0187874_10001024_pt1 | contig 28584 bp, 22 predicted proteins | sample June2016WEW_16_1_3_FD_132993 | JGI IMG/M metagenome (GOLD analysis project Ga0187874, IMG submission 132993) | Peatland microbial communities from SPRUCE experiment site at the Marcell Experimental Forest, Minnesota, USA - June2016WEW_16_150 | ecosystem: Environmental > Terrestrial > Soil >... | reverse complement strand
CTTTAAAAGCGCTTCACCTTTATTATGCCACGCTATGACCATCTTCGCGTTTATGGTAAGAGCGTGGTCATAGCACCCTACAGCTTGACGATATTTGCCGCTATTAAATAATTCTGCACCTTTGTTAACCCAAGCACCGACGTTTGTAGCGTCGAGTTCCAAAGTCTTATCATAGCAGCGTACCGTGTCATCGTGCTTACCCAACGCCGCCAAAGAGACACCTTTGCTAAACCAAGCCTGTCCGTCCGCCTCATTCAAAGCTAGTGCCTGATCGAAGCATTTAATGGCCTCCTGATGCATCAGAAGACAGCTTAGCACAAAGCCTTTGCTTCTCCACGCTTCCGCCAATTTAGGATCTAATTTCAGCACTTGGTCAAAGCAAGCAAGTATAGAAGGTCGAAGATCGGTGGGAGGTGGTGCCATGTAATATGTGGCGTACAGATCTCTAAACTCAGTACTAGGCACGCCTTCTGTTGTGACAGCGTGAGGATCGAGAGCGAATGCTTGGGTATAAGACCCCGCAGCTTTTGTTAACAGTTCAAGACTCCCTCCTGAGTGGTCTTGCAGCGTAAACCCTGTAAAAATCCAGTCCGACGCAGTCTGTGGAGTGTACAGAGTCGATCGAAGAGTCTCTATTCGCTGTTTCCACAGTTCGTATGGCATTAGTCGTCGTCGTCCTCGTCCGTTACCCAAGTTAGCGGCATATGTCACAGTAGGTATCATAAATGACTGTTCACGCCCGTTTAGAATCTGACCCATAACCTTAATAGATGGGTGACATTCAGCAGGACACAGCGCTTCACCAACAACCAGCAATTCCATATTGTGTTGTTCTATCGCTTCTTTGATTATGCTACAGAGCTTCTCCGCACCACCGACATCCTTGCAATGAACTGGCCATCCAACCGATATGGAGAGCCTCTTTATCTGCTTGTCAATGGCATATCGGATACCTTTAACGAAGGACTCTACTTGTTCTGACTGCGACGCAGCTCTCTTACTTTTTACTTTTATGCTGATAAGCTGACCAAATGGGTTCCCAAAGAGATAACGAATAGCCATGTGAGTCCCGTGACCAAGTCGATCTTCGGGCCCCTCTCCGGTAAAGTCTTGCGTATCGATCACATGGCCCTTCAGCAGAGGATGATCAACAAGAACTCCTGTGTCTATGATGGCCGGCACTGTTTCCATTTTTTTAAAATCAGCGCCACCCGTCTCAAGGTAACGCGACGCGTGAAACCCATAGGCTAATGCTTGCGTTACTACTCCCAAATTCGGAAAAGCGGCCTCAGGCATCCAAGGAACGAACCAAACTCCTTTCTCTTTGTTATAAAGCGAACTTAAACCCCACGGGTCTTCTTTAGCGTCTAAAAAAAAGGCTTCTTCTTCCTGCTCGGATTGACCTTTCTTTTCGATTTGATCTGGCACAGTCCGGCACCTCCATGGGCGCCTCGGCCTATTTTAGGTCTTTAAGGGAAGAGTTGGATTCTCGCACCGGATAAACCTACTTATTTGGAATTATATGTTGGCGACTACAAGATGATTAAAGAAACGACAATAGAGATACGATAAATGCGTGTTGAACATGAAAGCTGCTCTATAGGTGAGACGGCAGCCAAAGAGTCAAGTGGCCGTTACTAGTATCCGCTGCCCGAGCAAGTCTTTGATGTATGTGAAATGTTGGAAAAATGTAAGCTTCTCTCTACAGATAGTTGAGCATCAGCGAGCTTCAGTTTTAATGTAGGGCCTCAACGTGAATAAGTAGCTGAAAAATCCCTCGATAGATGTCAATGCAGCCGCGTAAGAAATGAAGAAACGTAACAACCTCATAAGAAAGTCACAGTTGCAGAACTCAGCGCTATTTTGTGGTGCGGGAATCTCAAAGGGTTCTGGCCTGCCCCTTGCAGATGACCTGAAAAGATACATTCTCGAAAAGCTGTTTAGTGATGCAGCCGCTGTTCAACAGATTATGGGTACAGACCTGCCATTTGAGCTGTTTTTAGAGACGATTTTAGAAGACCACGACACTTATTTGAGGCTGCTGAATCTGTTTGAACAAGGTGAACCAAATGCAACACACTGTTTTGTTGCCAAGCTAGTCAAACTCGGGCTAGTTAAGAATGTTTACACTACGAATTTTGATCTATTGCTTGAAACAGCGTTTTCGAGGCAAGGCTTAGTTGAGGGCGAGCACTATGTGCGATTTTATAACAAAGAGCACTTTGAGATGCTGGATCATAAGACGATTACAGAAGCATTAGGCGACAAAGCGGGACTCTTCAAGATTCACGGAAGCGCGGACGAACCAGATTCAGTAACAACACTTTTAACGCTGGTAGCTAGCAAGATTCTGTCTGTTAGCAGAAGCCAGGTCATAGAAGATGCATTCTCACGTGGTAGTCACGACCGGACAATCGTAGTCGGTTATAGCTGTTCTGATGTTTTCGACATCACCCTTATGATTGAACGCATTACGGGCAATATTTCAAAACCCGTTCTGTTTATAGAACATATTGATTACGCCGACGCTAATGCCTGGCCGCGTGCGGAACCTGTCCAGGTGAAAGAACTTAAAAACCCATTTAAGCACTTTCTAGGCGATCGGATATATTGCAACACTGATTTTCTCATCAAAAATACTTGGAAAAATTTAGAGGGCACCGTCGGAGAATATTGCCAAGTTGAACCTTGTTTTGACTGGCAACCGTTCGTTGACAATTGGTTTGAAGATTTCACGCAGAACAAAGCGAGAACTGCTTTTGTCGCAGGAAAGCTATTCGCTTGCACTTCATGTTTTGATGAAGCAATCCAATACTTCTTCACGGCACTTGAAAACACAGAAGAGAGCGATAACTTAATGCGCTTCAAATGTTGCGTTGCCTTAGGGGGTGCATACAAACAACAAGGTCATCCACGGGAAGCAATCTATCACTATGAGCGAGCGTTACAAATTGCAAGTGAGCCCGAAACAGTGCCGAAGATCAGAAAATCAGATTGCTATGTTGGTTTAGCCGATTGCTATGAACTTATAGGCGAAAATACTACGGCACTTGAGCTTTTCGCTAATGCTTCTGAATCAGCACATCAACTGAAAGATTTCAACGACTTTCAAGTAATGGCAAGAGCTTGTGGAGGGGTCGGTAGGATTCTTTGTGGCCAGGGATATTACGAAGAAGCTATTCCGTTTCATAAAAATGCTCTAGACTTGGCTCAAAACTTAGGGGACATTTCCTGGGAAGCTCTCTGCTACGTACACCTAGGCACAATTTGCAGATTCTCAAATGAACCCGCTGAAGCCATTGAACTATATACTAAAGCGCTGAGACTCGCAGAATTATCTTCTGACAAAGCGATTGAAGCGGGGTGTTACGCAAATCTCGCGTTAGTCAACCTGGTTAGTAAGCAGTGGCTCAAGGCTGAACGATGCGCCGAAAAAGCACTCAGCATTGCTATATCAACTGGTGACCAGACTGTAGAGCCACTATCTTATTCGACTCTTGCTAACATTTCTCTGAGTCGATGTGACTTCATTCGAGCTGCTAATACATTTCATCGCGCTTTGATGCTGGCTCAAGCAGTGGATTATGCCATAGTTTGCCTTGGATCATATATGGGTTTGTTTCAAGCGTACAGCTACTTAGGGGCATTTGAGCTGGCACTTGAATGCAGCCAACAAGCAGCGAAATACGCACAAAGAGTTGGGAACAAGAAGGCTGAAGCCTCTTGCTATGGCTGTATGGGCATCTTTTTCGAGCGTTTGAAAAAAAAAGACGAAGCAACAAAGTCATTCTTAAAGCAAAAAGGATGCTTGGAGGAAGCAAGCGAATCGCACCCGTCAGTTGAGCAAATACAAAGAATCAGAGCGTTAATTCCTACCAAAACTCAAGGATAAGCGGCTGCGCCTTTGAGCTTCATACTTCCACCATTGTGCTGAAGACAGTCTAATTATTTATGGGCCGTCCAGCCCTGACAAAACCTCCAGGCGGTCAAAAAAATTGCGACGCGCCCCCCCACATGCAAAAAGAAAAACTTATTTTGAACGAAATAATGCCTATCCCCCCACACGACGGTATGGTTGGATCCATTAGCAAAATAAGCTGAAACGGACAAGCTAATTCTTAGACGGTTGATGTCGTCAAATCCGCAATTTGTTTGTTATCTGCTTTTCGTTGTTTATTTTTGCAAATCAAATTCCTTTTATTCGTTGCTGGTTGCCTACTCGCAGTTTGTTTTTGAAAAAAGATGTTGTAATGCTGCCAAAAAATGGATTTCTTGACTGTTGATGTCTAAAACTCGTCAATTTCCTTGCCGCTTGGTTCTCTTTTTTTTGCAAATCAAGTTTGCGCCAATCGTTGCTTGTTTGCTTATGTTCACGTATTTTTTGAAAAAGAGAGCAATCTAAGTCATACTAAGTCATAGGCCACTGCTTTTCGTTACTTGTTTTTGCGAATCAAATCTAAGTTCAATTGTTGCTCGTTGCTTACTGGCAGTTGTTTTTGAAAAAAGATGTTGTACTGCTGCCAAAAAACGCATTTTTTGACGGTTTATGTCGTTAAATTCGTCAACTTCTTTGTTGTTTGGTTCTTTGTTTGTTTTTGCAAAGCAAACTTCTTTTAACCGTTGCTTGTTGCTTACTGGCAGTTTGTTTTTGAAAAACGATGTATGCTGCTACCAAGTCTTAGGAACGATGCCCAGCTACAACCTATGTCTTAAAGTTAGGGGAAATGTTTGAGTTGGGGGGTTGAGCTGGATTTTTTTCGGCTTAAACCTCCTCTTTTATCGAAATGAGTTGTTGTCTCACATCGGGGTGATATTGACGCTCTCTCCTTAATCTAACGCGGAATTACATTTGGAGTAGTCTTGGTGGCCATTACCAACCTAAAAACAGCCTTATACTAATGGTCACTGCAAGGAGCAAAGCATCGCGGTAAAGCTGCGGTATCTGTCCATACACATCTTCAAGCGTTTTTCTTGAATCGCATCGCAGCAACAAGCGCACGAGGCGTGTTCCTCACCATATCGTCAATGTCCTCTTCTACCTCTTTCTTCTGCTCATCACTGAGTAATTCTAGTCCATAAGTCACCTCTTTCGCAGCTTCGACGGCCTTTATCGTCCAAGGGAATGGCTCTCCACAGTTCTCACAATATGAAGGACGAATCCAGGTTGCATTGTTTTTAATGTCGTCTTTGAGGTATTGCCCCTTGATTGGCGCTTCACACTTTTGGCAACTACTGATGACGCGATTTCCACATTCTGGACAATATTGTTTGTTAAATTGATATTTTGTCCAAGCCTGAAGGTTTATAAGATGCCCATTCAAACATATCTGAACTGAATCGTACTCAGGACGAGGTCCCACCCTCACTGTTATATGTTCGGTAAATATCGAGCGAAGCCCTACATCCTTGCCTTCGTCAGGCTTTTTATTCATGGCTCACCTTGACAGTCAAATCATAACCTAGTCGAAGTGACTTATAACTAACTTGTTAGTGAAAGAAAAGATAAGCTGGGGCAGCCCCGTCAAATCTTTCTGCGACCCTCTTAATGCTAGTGACCCCGTTGTTTCACGGCGCATTTTGTGTTTAAAAAAGTCGGGTGATTTTGGGGACTTAATAAGCAAAGGGGTAACTTGGGCTTTGTTGCATAAGCGCCTTCTGTTGCAAAAGTAACGATTGTGTTGCACAAGTCTACGCGGCGGAAAAGGAGAAAATAAGTGGTTCGGGCTGTTGAAGAAGGCGATGGAGAACATGAAGGGGTAACTCTATAGAGAAGGACGGCATGTAATGAGGATTGTTACCCCCCGTAAAAAGGTGAAGACGGGGCAAGGGAGGTAACAAAGGGATGTCGATGCGTACTACGCATATCGACCCCCTGTAAAATGGCCCCGAAAGAAAGTGGTTGATATACAACCGCTTTTGGCGCCACTTCTATTAGCGGTGCTGTGTGACTTAATTGTCAAGACAGTCACCTTCCTGATAGGGTGGACGTTAAAGAAGTGCGGTAATCGTAAGATTGCCGCACTCTTCTCCACTAACTTTCTTTCACAATAAAAGGTGCACACTACCCATGTTTAAGCTCTTCTCAACTCTCATTTTAACAGCACCTAGGTTAGAAACGATTAAGCATAATCGCGCTAAATCGTTCGCGGGGCAGTGACTCTCTAGTTTAAAGGGGCTACCTTACCCCCTAACTTCTCCTTCATAGAGGGTCTTGCTCTTTTTGGTTTCCCATCGGAAACGATTAAGAGTAATCGCGCTAAATTGCTTGGCGGGAGTCAGTAGGCCTAGTTTCATGGGGGTGTCATTTCCCCCTCCTCTTCCTAGGGCTTGTGCTCCCACGGCTTTCGATTCTAAGCTGTGTTGCACTAGTTTATGAAATGCATCGCGTTTTTGTAGCAAACAAAGCATCTCGAGCAAAAGAATTATACCGCTTCATGTGTCCTTACTACCGCAACACCACGAACACTTCTCCTTACGTATGGGCAGTGGTGTAGCAAACTGCCGGAGTCATGGTTCCCCCGTTGGCTCCGGCCCTCACCGATTAACCAACCGATTCATCAACCGCATTTTTGACGTAACCTATATTTCCAATCAGCTTAGTTTTGAAAATATGGACGCAGAACAATTTGATAGGTTGATAATAGAGCTACAAGCCCTCAGAGCTGAAATACAGCGGTTCAACGATAGGTTTGAACTTGTTTCGTCAAAAGTTCGTGAACACCCCCAAGGGTGGATCAACGAGATGGTTTTTTCAAGACCGGCATCAAAATAGACTAAATGGCACGAATATCTGCGTGGCTATACAGCAGATGTTTGAGCTGGGGATTGAGCCGGAGTTTTTTAGCTCTTAATTTTTATCTCCTCCTCCCCCTTACAAGGGGGACACTTTTCGAGGGGAGGTAATCCAATACGACCTAAATAGAAAGAAAATCTGTGCGACAGCTCCTCTCTAAATAGTTCATTAATTGACCCCAAGTAGCGCTCGCTGGTATATAGCTTGTAAGCGACTTTTATTGGCAGGGCGTGATAATGTTTAAAATCAACTATTAATGATGGTATGAAAATTTCGTTCTTTTTGTCATCCGCAGTTGATTCTTGCAAAAAATGAAATCGTGCGTGATTGTTGTGGTCTAGGTGGTTAGATAACTTTTGTTCTTTCCAATTGACCATTGTTATGTCTGGGCCGAGATGCTTCCCTTCCATCAACTTCTCAGACGGGTATGCAACACATACGAGTATCGACGGCAGAAGCTTGTCACGGCTTATTGTGAGGTTCCGTTTGCGTTTTTGCCAGTTTTCAAAATCTTGCTCTAAATCACAATTTTGTGACATAACTATAGCAAATGATAAGTTGACGCTTTTCTTTTTGTCAACAATTATCTCGTCTGGCTCGTCTGCATCGATATCCCAAAGCGGAACTGGCACGTCTTCAAAAATATCACCCTGCACTATACGGTCGGTTCGGTTTTGTCGGTATCTTGTTTTAATTTGACTCTGTTCTTTCATCGCTACCGTACAACTATGCGCGGGCGGGGTTTTTCGTAAGTGTCGACAATGACCTCAAAATTTTCAATTGTCAGTTTCGGTATATCTTCAGGTTCGCCTTCTTTTAATAAAATTTTATATCCTCTTTCATCGATGAATAGAGACTCCCATTCCGCGTAACTCGTTTCTTGCATGTTATATTTCTCCCAATCTTGTTTTTAGAGCTGTTAAAACTGAATGATTAAACAGGGATTTTATCTCTGTGTGGAATTTGTCAGCCAATTCTGGGACCTGTTTTATTTCACATTCATTTGTAGAATAGCACGCATAATCAAGGATGAATTCTCTTTTTGTCACAGGCTGCGGATAGTCTCTATTCCACAGGCCAGATTGAAACCGTACGTTGCAGCCCTCTCGGGCCAGCTCAATCAGGTTCATAGCGCGTGATATCTTACTTCCTTTGGTTGGAAATTCCAGCAGCGAAATAAGTTCACGCTTAATTAAGTCTTTCCACTTTAGCGGGTCGCCGCTTAGCTCAACTCTAAAAATATATCTTAGCTCGGCTTGTTTAACAGTATTGGTTCCGTATACTTGCTCAAAGGCATTAATTCCGGTCTTGAGCACGTCATGAAACTCATCAAAAGTTGTGTACTCTCGTTGTCTGATTACCAGAGCCGCTGGCTCAAAATATAGTTGTTTCGCTCGGGCTGAATCCAGAAAATTGGGAAGCACAAGAAAGTGCTGTTTATGCTCGATTTTTTCTGGTGAAACTATGTTTGATTCTAATATGTTGTGGGTTAACTGCCCCCTTTCAGGAAATGTGCCGTTCACGCGGGAATAGAGTGCATCAGCCAGTTCTACGCTCCCGTCTACCTCTTTCGTAAACTGTACTTTAAGAGATACTTGGTCTAAAAAATTGACCTTTTTGGGTGGCATTTGAGAATCTGCTTCACCGACTGCCGGATTTTTATCGGGATTACTCATATTTTGGTGCCCTGTATTTGCTTCGCCATCTATAAAAATCAACCGATGCGTTAATGTCATTAAATCACTTCCTTTAGCTCTTTGGTGAAAATTTAGAGTCTAAGTTGCTCCGTCAAAAAGCTCCGCTCTGTCGGCAACCGCACCGCAAAAAAGCAGGAAAAGGCGCGTGTTGCAAAAGTCGGTTGTCTGTTGCAAAAGTTGGCCTTAATGGAAGTTTTGCAACAAAGCTCGAGATAGCGAAACCTTTATATCGAAGTGTTAGTCCAGTCCAGAGCGTCATAAATGGTAAGCGAGCGTCTAACTAGCGTCCAAGAGGTCTTCCGGCTTGTAGGCAAGCTGCTCGTTGTGGAAGGCGCTCCCTTTGCCAGCGGCCTACACAAGGAACTACCTAGATCAACAGATAGTTAAAAAGTCGTAAATCTAGCGCCAGAGCTATATTTACGTTAAATAATTGAAAAAGCTGCCGATAATTGTCAGATGTGTGACTGCACGGTATCTCGTTGGGAACCACTTCCATTTTCATATTGTACCTCCTGTTTCATCGTTCATAATCGCATCAAGCTCCTGCACCAGATCGGGGTGGTTAGCTAGGCGTTCCCAGGCTGCGCGTACGTCGTCTAAGAATATTCTGTGATTAGTGGCGACTTCCACGCAAACGTGAGCAATTACTTCGTCTGGTGTATTGTAGCCACGTTGTTTTCGTAATTCCGCACGCTTGAACGACATCAGCTCAGTCCAAAAGTGCCGCTTAAAGCTGTCATCGCTTTTGCCGTTTCCGCTATCCAGAGTGTCAAAATCTGCTCTTTTTGACAGCCTTTTGACAGCTGATTCGTCAAAACTCTTCTTTACGCTGTGGCCTTCGTTTGCCTTTTTTGGTTCATTTCGGCCTTCCTCAATGACCACTTCGACACTTTTGACGGGTTTGACGCTCTCAGGGGACACACCCCCCGAGGTCAGAGAATTTTTTTCTTTGCAACCTATAACACCAGAATTACAAATCTGCCTGACCTCTGGGGCCACTCTCTGGGGATTTTCTGTCGAAGTGTGTGTGTTTGTGTGTAGTGTAGTAGTAAATATGTCTAGTTCTGTCTCTAATTCGTCTTTTATCGAATCTCCTGCGACTTCGGTTTTGACACTTTGGGGTGTCAAAACCTGTCCAACCCCTGTCAAATCTGTCAAAGGTTCAAGTCGGTGGCTAAGTGGTATCGCGGACAGGTCAACGTCCTCAGCACCCTCCGGCAGTGCAATCTCGCCTTCGTCGTATGCTTCGAGCAGTCTAAAATCATTAGGGAGTGAATACACATTTTCACTCCGGCTCTCGGTCTCAGTCGTACTGCCTTCGTCGCTTTTTGTCGTCTCGGAGGTCGTCTTATGCGTTCGCTCACACGTCATCCCAGGAATGCGACCCAAAAGTCCTGGCTTACCATTCCGTCCGTGTATGATTTTATAAATGGTGTAGTACTTGAGCCCCTGGTCTTTAAGCCGTGTTGTTAGCTCATTTAGCGTAGCAGACCCACGATTGTCGTGTATCGCTTGGACAATGAGTAGCTGTCTGTCGTTTAGTTTTGTTGTTTGTGTTTTGTTAAGTTTGCGATACAACGCTGCGGCACCGTCGAAGTCATCCCGATTGGCAAAAATTACCCCGTCGCGCTGGTCGCGTTGCATGCACCGCAGCGCAGCAAGTCCACGTATGAAGTCGAGAAAAATGCCGAAGTTCCGGCGGTTCTCTTTATGCGGCCATTGTATCTTGTCGGCAAATGGGATAGACACGTAGAAGGGACCTATCTCTTCGTGCAGTATCCGGTATATCTCACGGCATACCATCGTTTCAAAGGTCAGCGGGTATGTCGGTGCTGCCTCGATTGCGTTCTTGGCGGTCATTTCGTGCGCTTTCTCATCGACCTCTTTCGATTCATCAACCGTTACGTCAACCATGCGGTTGACTGTCTGCTCGTCCAGCGTATCATCAACACGCGTGAACAGAAACATAAGCCGCTCAGGCAGATAGTACGTCACAGGCTCATTCTTAGCATCAAGCGTATGGTGCTCTGTTCTCTCTTGGAAATCGGTCATCGCGCGCCGCCCCAATTCCTCAAGGGGCTCGCTGAGCGTGGCATCGTCTAAAAATAACGTCGTCATGGGCCTGAGTCCGTGGCGGAATAACGCCTTATCACTCAATGAGCCTTTAAAGACGTACTCCGGTGGAAATAGAAAGACGGCGGCAGACTTGCCGTGAGTTTTCCCCTTGCCACTCGCACCGTTGGCTTTAGGCTGTATGCCGTTCGCATTTAAGACGTTTTGAACTGCTTTGCCAATTATGAGCACCTTGCCCATTTCTTCATCGCTGACGTGTTTTTTCTTGTATTCGTTGAATATGAACTCAAACGGGTCGTCGTGTCGCATTATGCGAAGTGCATCAATGCGGACACCTGGGGCCATTTTCTCGGCTGTCGCATCGCTGTGGTACCGGCAGCCATCACAGAGGTTGTCGGCGCAGAGTTCTTGAGAGCCCCATACATACGAGCATGCAAACTGATTAGCGTCAATATTCGATCGAGCAGACGACAGGCACGACCTAAAGTTGTGCACGCGGTCAAACTCATCTTTGCGCGTCTTGTGGCCAATGGTGTGTCGTGCAATCTCAGCAGCAAGAGCGGCGCCGTCAGCGTCGGTAAGATTCGAGCTTACAACATACCGCGCTATTGTGTGGTTCGCTTGGTAATACTCTTGGTCTTTTGGAGCCCCACGCTCAATGAGTCTACGAATGCAAGGAGGATGTTCTAGCTTGAGCACCTCGGCGCCATCTCCCAGGTCAAACATTCGCACCGTTGATTGGTCCGACGTGTCCGCGTCGCGTTTTGCCGCCAGTTTGTCAAGCGTTTCATCACTAAGCTTTGTCAAGAGCGAAGGGTCGTCGTGATCTTCTACTGGTGTATATATCGCGCCGGTGTCGGGATGAACAGACCCAGGCCCAACAACATAATGGTTTACGCCGCGTATTTGTGTCAGGTCGGTAAGGTCTTGCGTGGGTATCTCGCGCCCTTTCGCATCGCAATATAAATGGTACCCTCCCGTCTTACCTGGGCGCCCTGTCTTGACCATGAAGCCGATTTCAAACGGCCCCAAAATTTCGTGCATACGGTCAAGCTCTTGATCGAGGTCGGCGTCGTTTAAGTCCATTTCCAAGACAAAAATGCGATTGCATAGGACGCCATAATTAGACTGAGGGTATATTTTCGCCCATTCTCTGACGCCGGTCTTGCCAGATCGTCCTTTTTTCGGCCATTCTAGCAAAAACGCTTCCTTGCCCTTCACAGGGGTTAGTGTGAATCCATACGCACACATTTTGAGCGCTTCCTGCCACGCGCTTGAAGGCTCAAACTTGGATGCCTTTTTTTCGGAGTCGCTACTGTTACAGGTCATCATCGCGTCCTCCGTTGAGTCAACTGAGTGACCTGCGGCTCCGCTTGTTCTTTTGATGCTAGTTACGGAGCTATCAAACATAGTAGAGCCGCCGTCACTACTCCACCGAGTGCAGAAGAAGACTGTGTCGGCGTCGCTCTACCCGAATGTAGCCTTCGTGGCCCAAGGAGCTTGCGCGGTACCATAGCGTCGATGTCGGCACCGTTGCAAATTCGGGATATTCTTTTGGCAATACTGAGAGCCGAATGCTGCCCTCATTGTTTATTACCTCAATAAGCCGCTGATCCAGCCGGTCGAGGCAAATTGTTGTCGCATACTTTGATACTACCATTCATTTCTCCTGTCCGAAAAAAGCGTGGAATGCGGACAAGAGAGACGCTACCCTGTTTCCTTGCGTCAGAAGGAAACATATTTAGAGGGGTAGTTGGATATGATCTCTTGTTACTGTAGATGTGGGTGCGTCGGGTAGGCGACCAACCTAACACCCGACGTTCCCCGCATTCCAACTTTTTTTGGACGATTTAAATCTCTAAAAAGAGCATGGCTTCGATAGTAAATTAATGTTGGGATTTGCACGGCATCCGTGACGTGCCCCAAATCAAAAAATAACTCCCTTAATAGAATTGTTTATATAGAAGAGGTTACCGCATAGTAGCACTTGTAAAACTTATAATAAGTTGGAAAAAGAGAGGAGCGAAAAAGCTCGATCCATTCTGTGCAAAACGGCGGGAATGCCTTAAGCGCTGCGCTAGGTCGAATGTAAATTAGATAAGAAGGGCTGAGCACAGCCGCAAACCAGAGTTTGAGCCGCAACTCTACACAGACTCTTCCATCTTTGCAGCACTAAGCGCTTAAGTTTTTGTTTCACATCGCTTGCTGAAGCTATATGCTCAAGGTCGACTAATTCTAGGTCTAAACGGCTTATGTTTGACGTTAATCCCCTTGTAGCTAGACTCTGTAGCGAGAGACCAAAGCAACACTCGTTTGAACCAACAGATGTACAGCTTTCAGACTTGACTGCCTCCAGCGCGAAGACTTACGAGGAGTCCCCGCAAGTTGTTTCCCTCGATTCAAAAAATCTACCTAAGTTACACTCGTTTCAGCCCAGATTCCCGCTTGATCGCGATGTCGTTGCCATCGATAGCACAAGTATCGTGCTCGGCTACGTTCCCGAGGGCTTGGTGGGCGCCATCCGAGCGTCGGTCATTATCAAGCCTAAAAGCAAAAAACACTATCGGAAGGAGCAGTACGGAGCATATCTCGTTCCAATAACGAACTATAACAAAGACGATCTTTACGCAAGCACACGTGAAATAGTCTACGGAGAACCAACACGCGCAAGGGCGCCGGATTTACGAAAAACGCTTGACCGTCTGCGAAGTCTCTTCGAGCGCCATCTTCAATTTCAAGTCGCCAAGTCATTTAACAGCGCCCTCATCCTTATTGATGGGAGCTTAATGGCCGGTGCAGTTGCAGATCCGATGTTTGTGATTAAGAAACTCGTTAGCGATGCCGGCTTTAATAGCAATGCGATCGTCGCATTGTCGAAGTCAACAACCCTCACGCTGCATGAAAACCAACTTGGCATCCTTTCCTTGATTGACGGCATTCCCAACGCGTGTTATGTTGGAGATTTGAGGGAGCATCTAACGCAAGACCAGGATCGATACGTGGGTTGCGTCTACGTTGGTCGGCTTACGCCCAACGGCGAAGCTTTTCGCTTTGATATACCTGAACGTGTAACAACTCCGCACAACGAAATCTTCTCAATGGTGAGCGGACTGTCCGGCGAACATGGGTATCCAGAAGCGCTCAAACTTGCTCATATGACGGGCGTTTTTAGCTCCATTGAAGTAATCGAACTACAAGCTGCTGCTATCAACTTGTACGGCTTGCAATTGAAGGAAAATGTGCGGAGGAAGCTGTTTCCGATGTAAAGTCGTGGTTGACATGTATGTATTAACAAAATACGGCGATGAATTGGCACTAGTTTTTTCACCCGACGAGGCCGTTCGCTTAGGCGATACGCTTCTGGTCGACAATATCGTCGCCCAAGTCGTGGATATTCAGTTTGCAGATCTCCCAGGCGTGCTCGAACACATCTTGCGAAAGTCGCTCATAGCGAAATCAAAAACCGAAGAACGCGTCCAGCCTGAGTTGCAGAGCGTTGTGGACTCCTTGACTGATCAGAAACTCGCCCGCACGAAGATACGGGGTCATCTCGTCTCAGATGAGGAAAGGAATGCAAAGAACGTGTTCAAAACAGGATTGAGCGAGTTTAACATCAGCAGAGCCAGCGCCAATATTCAGAGGCTCCCACAAGACGCACTTTTCCAGGCACTTGAACTATCATTCCCCTCCACCTGTGATCTCGCAACAACGCTCTCTGACGAATGCGCCGATTTCGACATCCTCATCGATAAACTCGGCATTAACCTGATCACTGGAATGAAAGGTTCTGGAAAATCATATCTTGCGAAACGTCTTCTTTTAAAGCTCATCGATAACAACGTGCTGACGCTTGTCTTTGACCTTAACGCCGAGTATCTTAATCTCGGAAAAGCGGACGATGAAACGCTAAACAGGTACACAGATCGGATTGTGACGTTTACACCTTACCTTGCTGAGGAGACAAATTCAGAACGTATTCTCACAATACCCATCCACGAATTGTCGTATGATGATTTTGCGACCTTCGTCAACGTTCAGCGTGATTCAGCTACCTATCTCTACCTTATCCAATTCTGGCGAAAGAACGACGAGGTCGCCTTCACTCTCGATGATCTTGAGCGATTCGTGAGAACCATTGACAACGATTATGTCAGGGAGGGTCTCCTACAGCGGCTCGAAGTGGCGCGAATATCAGGTCTCTTCGGGCCAACTGTCGTCACTGAATTTATCAAAGCTATGCACGAAGATGGAGGAGCGATCATATTCAACCTCTCCGAAATCAGTCATTGGGAGCGCAAAATAGCAGTCGAATTCATACTGCGTAGGTTAGTGCGAATGGGACAAGCGAAGGATTTTGAGGCAGTCTCGTTATTTCTCGAAGAAGCACAACTCTACGTTGAACAGGAGAACATGATCGACATCATCACGAGGATGCGTCATTCGGGGATCTTTCCTACGTTCATTACAAACACTCCAAGAACGTTACCAGACGATGTATTCGCGCTGCTCGACAACTTGATTGCCTTCAGCTTTCGGAACGAAGATGAACTGCGTCAATTAGCTCATTCTGGACTTATCGACCAGAAATCAATTAATGCGTTGCAGCATCTCGAAAAGCAGCAGTGCATTGCAGTCGGGAAAATAACGTCGCAATATCCTTTGTTCTTGGAGATTCAGCCGCAAACTGGAGCGGTTATGGGTGGGGAGACTCGCAAGTTGCTTTCCTAGTTTGCTCAAGAGCAGCAACACTATTATCCGCATGCTTGATAATCTGAGAACGACGCATATTACGTCAAAAGTGGGTGATACTGTGCAGCGTGATCAGATTGGCTCATTATATTCCTATGTTGTACGCAGCGACAGCGGCTTTGCTCCAAACCCATACGGAGAGTATTGCACACTCGCTTGCTGCAAACCGCAGATTCGAAGGCACGCTAGTGTTGGAGATTGGATAGTAGGAAGTGGCTCTAAACGAACGGTCGGCAATGAAAAAATGGTCTATGCGATGAAGATCACTGGAAAGCTCGCGTTTGATGAGTGCGCCAATGATCCGCGCTTTCATTACAAGATCCCTTCCCGCGGGATTATTCAAGAGCGCGGCGATAATATCTACTTCAAAAACCGCGACGGAGCCTGGAAGCAGAGGCCATCTTTTCACACAGAAAAGCAAATGTAAGCAGATCTAGGCGGGGCATTTGTCCTAATCTCTGATCACTTCTTTTACTTCGGCGAGAATGCTGTCCTTGTGCCAGAGCATTTTCGCGGCTTGATGAGCACAGGAAGGTGGTACGGCCACGTCATAGGTTCTGAAGCCGTTGATTTTGTTGGGTGGTTGCACGCTACATATGACCCTGGAATTCACGGAAAGCCCTACACACTCGCTTCTCAGGTGTCGTCGCGCTTTCAGTGAGTACTTCCCCTCAGAAAATTCAACGCTTGGAAAGAACTGGAACCGCAACTGAGTCAATTGCACGCCTTTTTTATAGCTATGCCAGCATATGCTGGGGTTGATGGCTTATGAGTTACTGGATCTATATCACAAACGCATATAATTGGGCGGTCACAAAGAAGCAAATATTCTTGGTGCGTCAGCGAGACATAAAAATACGCTCTCCAGAGTCACGAAGGGCGACAAATGCCTGATCTATGTCAAAAGTGCGGTCATCGCCGGCCAAAAAATAGAACCCAAAATAGTTGCCGAATATGAAATCGCTTCGACAGTTTTTGAAGACGACAAGAAGATGTTCGTCACACCTCCGAATGCGCCAGAGGAGACCTTTCAGTTAAGATTGCGGTTAGAACCTTCAACGGTGTATGAACCCCCCCATCAAGTTTAAACCGCTTATACAGAGACTTTCTTTCTTGCCGAACAAGACACACTGGACTGGCCCTCTTAGGGGTAGGGCTATGGTTCAGATTCCCCAAAGCGATTACGATTACATAATCTCAGATGTTAAAAAGTAGACATCAGCAAAGAGGGCTGAGCAACTAATCTGACCATCGTAGCTCTAGAGCAAGGCGCGTGACTGATCAAGACTTAGCAACATTACGTACTGCCTGTCAGAATATGAAAGCCATTCTGCTTATCGACGCTGAGATGTCTATGTCAAGCCTCAGCAAGTTCTCCACAAATGAGGGCTGCTTGTTCCAATACGGTTTCTGTCGCCTTCTTCTGCATATCGGGTGGATATCCAAACTTCTTTAGCACCCTTTTGACTTTCACGCGCAGCAATGCTTGAGCATTCTCTCGCAAGGTCCAGTCAATAGTCACGTTGTTACGAACCGTTTCAACAAGCTCCTGGGCGATTGTACGCAATATGTCGTCGCCGAGGACTTGCACGGCACTATCATGGGTCTCAAGTGCGTCGTAAAATGCAAGCTCCGCTGGACTTAAGCCAAGCTCTTCACCCCTGCGCTGTGCTTCGCGCATCTGTTTGGCGAGCCCAATTAGTTCTTCGATGACTTGCGCGGTTTGTATGCTCTTATTCTGGTAGCGCTTGATGCTCTTTTCGAGCATATCAGCGAATGAACGCCCTTGCACAACGTTTCGTTGTGAAACAGTCCGTATTTCGTCATTTAGAAGCTTTCGTAGCACTTCGAACGCTAGATTCTTTTGCTGCACCCCTCTAACTTCTTCAAGGAACTCTGGGGAGAGTATTGATATTACGGGTTTTTCGAGCCCCAAGACGCTGTATACATCAATAACGCCGCTGGGCACGACAGCTTTCGATAGTATTTGTTTTACGGCGGTATCGAGCTGTTCCTGCGGCCTGCCCTCTGTGACGGTGGTCTTTATTATAGCTGCCCTCACCGCTTGGAAGAACCCCACGTCGTCCCGAATCTCTAAAGCTTTTTCGTGAGGCACCGCAAGAGAGAACGACTTTGAAAGTTCGCTTACGTGCTGTAAGTACCGCGCCTTTCCGTCTTCTTGCTGGAGAATATGTTCCATTGCTGTGGGGATTAGTCGCAGTTTCTCTCGCGGACTGGCTGTAAAGAACAGGCGGTAGTTAAATCCATAAAACAGGTCGCAGACTATTTCGTACTTTTCAAGCATTATTGCGACCGCTTCTTCCTGAGGAATACCGGTGTTTTCTCTGTCTCTTTCGGTATACTCCGATAACGCTTTTTTCAGCTCGTATGCAATCCCGATGTAATCAACGACCAGCCCGCCTTGTTTATCTCTGAACACTCGATTAACCCTAGCGATTGCCTGCATGAGGCCAAGGCTTCTCATCGGCTTGTCAACGTACATAGTGTGGAGGCTTGGCGCGTCGAAACCCGTTAGCCACATATCTCTCACTATCGCTAGTCGCAGCTCGTCAGAAGGGTCCTTCATACGGTCTCCCAGCTCACGCCGCCTCTTCTTGTTTCGAATATGTGGTTGCCATTCGACAGGGTCGCTCGCAGAGCCAGTCATCACGAGTTTGATAATGCCCTGGGAATCATCATCGCTGTGCCATTCAGGACGCAATGCGACAATTTCATTATATAAGTCAATGCAAATGCGACGGCTCATGCACACTATCATACCTTTACCATCGAGAGCCGCAAGCCTCTCCTCAAAATGAGTAACGATATCCTCAGCAATCTGGCGTAATCTCTTCTCGTTTCCGACAAGCGCCTCAAGCCTCGCCCATTTGCTCTTTAGCTTCTCCTTCTTCGCTACTTCCTCGCCCTCAGTTACTTCGATGAACTTAGGGTCGATATGTGGGCGCTCTTCTTCATCAAGTTGCAGTTTCGCCAGCCGGCTTTCGTAATACACGCGAACTGTCGCCCCGTCTTCAACGGCCTGCTCAATGTCGTAAATGTCGATGTAGTTTCCAAAAACGGCTAGCGTGCTCTTGTCTGTCTTTTCAATCGGAGTCCCAGTGAAGCCAATAAAGGAGGCATTTGGCAGTGCATCTCTCATGTGGCGAGCGAAACCGTCGATGAAGTCGTACTGGCTCCGGTGCGCCTCATCTGCGATGACCACAATATTTCTTCTCTCGGAGAGTGTTGGATAAGTTGCGCCTTTCACGTCGGGAAAAAACTTCTGGATGGTGGTGAAGACCACACCACCAGCAGCGACGTTTAAGCGCTCTTTTAAGTCATTCCGCGATGTTGCTTGAACCGGAGTTTGCCTGAGTAGCTCCCGACAACTACTAAACGTGCCGAACAACTGGTCATCCAAGTCATTCCTATCAGTTATGACAACTATGGTGGGATTTTCCAATGCCAGAACAAGTTTTCCAGCGTAGAATGCCATAGTGAGGCTTTTTCCAGAGCCTTGAGTATGCCAAACGACACCACATCGTTTATCTCCTTCAGGATGAGCTGCTTTTATTGTTGAGTCTACCGCATTGTTGACCGCATGATACTGGTGATACGCTGCAAGCTTTTTTTGTATCTCGTCTTCCTCGTCGTCAAAGACGATGAAGTGTTGGATTAAGTCCAACAGCGTCCGCTTAGTGAACATTCCCTCAATTAAAATTTCCATTTGGGGTAATGATGTTGGTGCCAATTCAGTTCCGCTGACCGTCTTCCACGGCATGAACCGCTCTTTGTTGGAAGTGACGGTGCCTGCTCGTGCTTCTGTTCCATCACTGATGACCAATATCTCGTTATAATTGAAGAGAGACGGAATCTCCTGTTTATACGTCTCAAATTGGTTAAAAGCGGCCCAAATTGTTGCGTCTTGGTCAGCTGGATTCTTAAGCTCTATTGCAACTAACGGGATTCCGTTAACGAAAAGCAAAATATCGGGTCTGCGATTGAAGTTGTTTTCAATTATGGTAAATTGATTTACTGCGAAAAATTCATTATTTTCAGGATGTGCAAAGTCAATTAGCCAAGCCTTGTCACCTGCAATGCTTCCATCCGGCCTTTTGTACTCAACATCTATTCCATTAACTAGCGAGCGATGAAACTGTTGGTTGTTTAGGATTAGTTTGAAGCTATCTGCTCTAAGGGCTTTCTTTGTTGCTTCCTCTAGCGCGTCTTTTGGAATATCTGGATTTAGCCGTTTAATGGCCCGTCGTAAATGGTCAAAAAGTATAACATCACTATAACTCTTTCTTTCAGGTGTGATTCCTTCTGGAGGTGGCGCAATGTCAGGGCCGTTAACCACTACATATCCTAAATCTGAGAAAATGTCAAGAGCGGCGGATTCAATGTCTGATTCGGATATAGGTTTCTGCATAGCCCCCTAGTAAATTTGTTTCGCCTGTCAAACCTGTCGTATATCTCACATTATTCTCTAAGGCCACCGTTTGAGACTGGTTTGTGCAATGGTATTCGATAAGGCAGCTGCGTAATAGACAGACTCTTTTACATTCGCTTTTATCATTCTTGGAAGGATTGAGTCTCTAATCTGCATCAGTATCTCAGACTCCTTGCAGTTTGCGTTAATCTTACCTCTCAATAGCGTTACAGAGTCGTCGAATTTCTTAACGATGTCTAAGGCAGGCAATACTATAGGTAAGCCTCTAGTCAATCCTTTTGCATTAATATTTTTCTGGACGGAGCCAGATTGGGCCCCTAGAATAAAATCCTGGTAGTATCTTGATTTCAGCAAATAATACAGATAGTAGGCCATCTCAGGGTTTTGTAGTCGCACCCTTATCAAGTACGACGCGAATACAGCAGTAACGTTAACATCGAAGATTGCGACTTTTCCAGGGTCCGCCATTCTTGCGATAAGTATATCTCCTCTACGTAAAACATATTTTTCTAAGTCTTTCTCGCCAATTTCGCAAAAAGGCACATCTCTCCAACTTATCCAATCAGCTTTGTTGATATCAGTGACTCTAAGAAATTTAGGCCCCACCACTTCCTTGGTTGCACGTTGGGTGTATCCATAGTTAACCAGGTCACATAAATCGGATATATTGCGTGATATAAGCCAATCGCTTGGAATCTCGCCTAATTCTGAATTCTTCATCATTCCACCGTTTGATTTGTACGGTTCGCCTTTCTCGTTCGGAAACTCAAAATCAACAAACCAATGCTTAAACAGTGTTTGAATGATTCCTTCAAGCGTTTCGTTAATTTGATGATTAAGTTCTATTTTGCTGTCCAGAGAACCAAGCATTTCCACGATGGAATTTTGCTCATCTTGTGGGAGACTGGGAATTTGAAAGTCTTCAATCATTGATTTGGTCAACGCGTTTCGTGTCCCACCCGCTGACGCCAAGCTGAGCATATATTGCTGCATTTGCGGTGACCGCAGAAAATAGAGCAAATAGCAAGGATTTAAAATAGCTTTGTTGGGCCTAATTATCGCCACATGCTGATTTACTCTTGCTGGGATAAACTGCTCAGGAACCTGGCAAACTCTGGCTACCGAATCACCAGTAATGTTTAGCAACACATCATCTTGCAGAACAGATACGATATCAAGTGCAGAAGCTTGTTCTTCGTTTAAATAAGCAAGCCCACTACTGTTGAACCCTTCATTGTAAACGTTCTGGCTCCTAATCAGTGGAATACCGCTCGATTGGTAGACGCTGCTGCCGCCGCGCGGCGTTAGACCACTGCCTATTTTCTCACAAATATCTCCGAGTCTAAGTACTCTCATTTTAGCTCATTTTAAGATTTGTTCTAATTAGCTCCTCAAGTTTCTGCCCTTCCTTAAATTGCGTTTTCAATGTATCAAGCAACAGCGTCATTTTCTCTTCAAATGTCTCGTCATCATCCACTATAATCTCAGTTCCTACATACCGGCCAGGTGCTAGCACGTAATTGTGGTTCTTAATATCGCCTATGCTAGCTGATTTGCAGAAACCTCGCAAATCTTCATATTCGCGTTCTTCTGACCGCCAGCAGTGGTAAACGGTCGCTATTCGTTCTAGCTCGTTATCTGTGAGTTCCCTATGTGTCCGGTCTACCATTACTCCCATTTTTCGCGCATCGATGAACAAGACTTCATTTTGCCTGTTTCTAAAAACTTGATTTTTTCTATCTCGAGAAATAAACCACAAGCAGGCGGGGATACCACTATTATAGAATAACTGGGGAGGCAATGCCACCATACAATCGACTAAGTCTGCTTCCACTATCCTTTTTCTAATTTCCCCCTCTCCAGAGGTGTTAGAGGACATAGAACCATTAGCCAGCACGAAGCCGGCCATTCCTGAAGATGATAAGTGGTATATGAAATGCTGGACCCACGCAAAGTTTGCATTGTGTTCAGGGGGCGTCCCGAATTTCCACCTTACATCGTCTTTTAAACGTTCGCCACCCCAGTCACTATCGTTAAATGGCGGATTTGCTAAAATAAAATCAGCTTTCAAGTCTTTAAAAGCGTCATTGTGAAAACTGTTGCCCCACTGAATATTAGCATCGATTCCACGTATAGCGAGATTCATTTTGCACAGTCGCCAAGTGGTTTGATTTGACTCTTGCCCATACACGGAGATATTGCCAGTCCGCCCTCCGTGTGCTTCGATGAATTCTTCACTTTGGACAAACATACCGCCTGAACCACAACACGGGTCAAATACTCGCCCTTCATAGGGTTCGAGCATTTCAACAAGGAGCCGGACTATGCTTCGCGGCGTGTAGAACTGCCCGCCTTTCTTTCCTTCAGCATCTGCAAATTGTCCTAAGAAATATTCGTAGACGCGACCCAGAATATCCTTGCTTCTGCTCTGGCTATCTCCAAGCCCTATAGTCCCTATCAAGTCGATGAGTTCTCCTAGGCGTTGCTTGTCGAGTGCGGGCCGTGCATAGTTTTTAGGCAATACCGCTTTTAACGAAGGATTATCGCGCTCAATTGCGACCATCGCGTCATCAACGAATTTACCGATTTCCGGCCGCTTAGCGTTGTCTAGTAAAAAGCCCCATCTAGCTTCCTTGGGAACCCAAAACACATTTTTCGCTTTGTATTCATCAGGGTCTTCGGGGTCGGCACCCTCAGCGATTTCAGCAATAAGTAGCTCGTGTAATTCCGCAAACGAGTCGGAAATATATTTGAGAAAAATAAGCCCTAAAACGACGTGCTTGTACTCAGCAGCGTCCATGTTGTTTCTGAGCTTATCTGCTGCCTGGAACATTTTCCTTTCAAAGCCGAGGTTTGCACCGTTTGATTCAGTTTTGGTAGGCATAAGGTCCCCTTAGAATTACTTAATCAGGCCCCAATTGTTTATGAAATATGACATCTCATTGTCTCGATTCCCGAGATAGAGCTTAGTATCTCTGATACTCATGTTACCTCTATATCTCTGTCCTTTGTCAATAACACGGATGTTCTGCTGGTCGATGTTCTTTTGAATCTCAAAATAAGGCAGAATGAGGAATCGTGTTTCACTTCCCTTCAGCACGAATACGTAAAAGGTATTATTCCGATTGTGTTTTTCAAACGAAGTAACACGAAGGCCAAAAACGTAATTATTAAACTTATTTTCATTTGAAGTCTTAACTTGAATATTATACAAGCGCTCTCCCTTGGTGGCGACAATATCCAAGCCCTCATCGACGTCCATTATGCTGGCATTGTAACCTCGGAACAGCAGCTCACTGACCACCAGGTGCTCACCCGCCTTGCCGACATATTGAGTGCTTATCTGCTCTGTCGATTCTTTGAAGACCTCCTCATCTTTTTCTTCTTCTTTGCTCTGCTCATCTTCTGTGTAATCTGGATTTAGGGAAAAGACTGCTTGCTTAACTTTAATGAATGCCGACTTCTCGTGTTTGCTGTTTATGTCACCTGTTATTTGGGCGTTCATCGTGCGTTCAGGCGTGGCACCAGATGTTTCGATGAGGGCCTCTTCTAAAGCACGCTTCGTAATTTCCTTGTAGTGCAGTGCTTCCTTCGCGTCTCGCAGGACTTTCACGGCAGCTAGTTTGAACGAGGACATCTGCGCTTCGCCTCCCCAAAATAAACGACTACATTTGGCGACTCAACTACTTAAGTCTTGATTCTTTAACTTCAACGTGCCCGCAGTACTTCGAGTAACGCCATCGCTTGGTTTTCTGCGTCATGCTTAGCGCAGCTTGCCGCAGCATCTTTCTCACGCACGCGACCGTTTTGCTTGCTCTTCCGTAGAAAGTGCATCCGCAAAACCTGGAATGAGGAAGAGCGGCGCTTGTAATATACTCGGGGACTGCTTAAGAAATTCGGCTTTTACTAACCGGTGAAGAAAACTCCAATTTCTATGCGGCAAAAAGCTAATTGTTGAGCAGGCCAATGCAAAACGCTTTCAATTGCTTTGTCCTTACGTAAACTGTTATGATCTCCTTCACGTTCTATGGGGGAGTCAACGGGATCGGCGGCAACAAGATCCTCCTCGAAGATCAAGACACGCAACTCTTGCTTGACTTCGGCATGAGCTTCAGCCTCGCCAACCAGTATTTTGACGAGTTCATGCAGCCTCGTAAGTGTAACGGTATACTCGATCTCCTTGAATTTGGCTTGCTTCCTGATCTGGAGGGCATATATCGCTGTGATTACCTAGAACATTGCCAACTACCATCAGAAGAAGAACGAAGTGTTGATGCAGTTCTTCTTAGCCACGCACATATGGATCACAGTTCTTACATCCACTATCTCAGAGAGGATATTCCGATCCACTGCTCGCAAGTATCCAAAGATATTATGCAAGCCCTTGACGAAACTGGATCGACAGGAACCTGCGAACTCATCTCGCTAAAAGAGTCATTCAAGACATACATAAACAGCAAAGGTGGCGAATCAAAGCGCTACGGCGAGAGAGCAAAGAAACCTCGGCCATATAACATTATTGACGGCGCTTTTGACGCCGGAGGACTTGACGCAGAAGCCTTACCAGTCAGCCACTCACTCGAAGGAGCGACTGCCTACATCTTGCAGACGAGCGCTGGGCCCGTCGTATATACTGGCGATTTTCGATTTCACGGCTACAAGGGAGACGAAACACGAAGATTCGTTGAACGTGCGGCTGAAGTCGAACCTGTTGCAATGATCTGTGAGGGAACGCGGGTCAACTCAACGCAAGCAGACAGTGAAGAGCGAGTCAAGGAAGTTACTAAAGAGCGCGTCGACAAAACTGACGGCCTTGTTGTTGCTAACTTTCCGGTGAGGGATACTGATCGTATGCAGAGTTTCTTTCAGGTAGGACAGCAAACCGACAGGGCGTTGGTCATTAATCTGAAGCAAGCATATCTGCTTGAACTCTTCAGGAAGTCAAGCATCCCTATACCACGAATTGACGATGAACAGATCAGAATATACGTTCCCCGAAAAACTTGGGGCGTTTATGGCGACGATCGGTTCTCAGAGAAGATTCAGCGAGAGGATTATGATTATTGGGAACGCGAGTTCCTCGATCACGCTAACACGGTCACTGCGCGAGACATACGAGAGAATCAGGGTGAATACATTTTCCGCTGTGACTTCTTTGAGCTAAAAGAGTTAATTGACATTAAGCCGCAGGAAGGTAGCTCATACATCCGAAGTGTGTGCGAGCCGTTCGATTTGGAGATGGAGTTAGATTTGAAGAAGGTGGAGAACTGGTTGGCACATTTCGGCCTCTACCCTTATACACACATCCACGCGTCAGGCCACTTGAACTACGATGAGATAAAAGATGTGGTTCAGACTGTGCAGCCGAAAGTGCTGATCCCAGTGCATACCCAGCACCCAGAGGTGTTTCAGACCCTCCACGACAATGTGATTTTGCCAGAGAAAGGGCGAGAGATAGTAATGGAGTGAGCTGATGATTGCAGTCAATGGAACGTTTATGGTGTAACTAGGAAGCGCACAGCACGCTAACCTTTATACCCATCATGTATCATATCTACCCAGCTTGTGCCGTATCCGCACGGCGCAGCACAGGTGAAACCATGAATAAACTTTTATTACTCACCGTCGCGTGTGCGCTCCTCATCTCCAGCATAGGGGCGACCGCCACGGTATCGGCAACACAGATCGGCCACTCGCCGATCTACTACTTTGACGTGACGTATAACGGCAAGGCCGTCGGGCAGGTGGTCGTCAACACGGCAAACGCGAAGACATCGACCTACGCCCTTGTCGCGCACGGACTGACGCCCAACACGAAGTACACGTTCGGGTACACCGTGTCGGGAGTTACGCACACGCTCGGCTCCGCGAACACCACCACGACGGGCGCGCTCGTCATGTACGGGACGGTTCCCGCCGCCGACATGAAGGACGTGCAGTCGGCACAGTTCTGGGTGACGGAAACGCCCCTTAGCAGCGCCTCCACGCAGATTAATGGATTTGCTTTAGAAAATCTTGGCGGGTTCGTAGCCAAGGTAGCGTGTTATTATAGCACCGACGGTGGTGTCACGTGGCATGAGTCTGGTCATACGGGTGGGATAGCGCTACACGGATACGAGCACGTGTATTTATCTGATCTTGGCGTGCCGGATGGCGCATTGGTAAAAATTCATGTCATAGTTGTAGCAGGCAATGATAGGACTGGGGGTGAGGTTTTTCAATACAAAGCCTATTCCCCTGGAGCCGCATACTACAACATTTATGGCGCAACACTCACTTCTAAGCTACTTTATCTTGGAATAATCACGTGGGTACCAGCGTGAACCATAGGGCCGTCATAACGCAGTATGCGTTCACCGCACGTCGCACACCCCATCGCATAGCACGCCGCTTGATCGCGATGTATCAGCGTGTGACCTGACCTGTCGTGACGAAACGCCGAAATGTGAATCGCTAAGAGGGGGGTGACGGCTGCGCTCCCTTTTTCTCCTTTTGTCTTACTTATGGCCGCAATCGGTAGCACCATAAAGGAAAGCTTCTCTGCGTCGTGCGTGTACATCACCTGCTGCAACACGTCAATGATTGGGCGTCGTATTAGCTCAGCAGCGTCTTCCACGTCTCCGCGGCCATCCGGCAGCGTCGAAGTCGTCAGCATCTGCCTTGTGGTGTGCTTGCGCGAGTATTCTGGAGCGGCAAAACGGAGTCCACATCTGGCAAGTTCACTGGAAGGCTGTAGCGACGATAACAGCAGTGAGCGGCTTGCGAAAGATTGGCCTCTAACTAGCCGTGTGCCAAAAATGCAACGACACTCGAGGGATGTGGAACAAGTAAGTGAGAATGGCCGCATAGACGACCGAGTCGCCAAAGATCTCTAAGCCGTGCACGGACTTCAGAAAGAGCGGCAATGAGGTGTTAGTAATGAACGGAATGAATCCCCCGCTATGAAGAATAGTGAAGCTAAGGAAAGGAAGCACGCTCGATTCGAGACCTTCAAGGTAGCAAGCAGCGGGAGTAGCGCTCCTACAAACAAGAACCCCCGAAACAGTTCGACCGCCACGAGCGTCGAGAGGCTGGGAATGACAAGGTTCAGGCCGTTAGAAGGGTTAGTGTAGTAGGGCACTACAATCGGTGAGACGATCGCTCCAAACGTGAAGTAGACGGGGAAATATGCCACTGAGGCCACTATGATTATCCCCAGCCACGAGACTGCGCTCCTATTCGCGAAGAAGCCCTTCAGGGAAGGTGCCAGGTCCTGAGTCGGAATTCTGGGCTTGAAGATGGCCACCGCTGCGGCAGCCTCTGCGAGGCTCATCACTAGGCCGATGAGGGTTCCACCGAGGAATATCGCCGCTGTAGAAATGACTGTCGTAAAGAAGGCCCCTTCTATCAGGGTGGTAAAGAACTGAATCACGAACAGTGCCACCCAGAGGACCGCCAGCCGCGACCTTTTGCTTAGGGGGAGCCACGTCGACATGAAGCCCACCGTTGCGCCCAGTAATAGTCCACTGATAAAACTGAGCACGAGTGTATCGATGGGTGGATACGTCGCATGGAGCGTTGAGACCTCGAGGTAGAGGACGTTCAAGACCGTGAAGATGACGCCGAATGCTACGATCCTAAGATAAGGCAGGCGAAAATTGTTCATCAGATTCAACGCTGGATTTATAAAGAGGCAGTGCATCATCACGCACTTACGACTTAAAGCTTAGCACGTGCCGTATTTTTTATAACCACGTACCGCTTAGAGCGCAGAAATCGCAAAAACAATTCTTTATCACTCCTTAGCGTACACGCGTACGTTGATCCGAGGAAGTGGGTGCGATGAAGGTCGATCTACGCGGCGTCGAAGGAACGTTGTTAGCCCCGCTCTGGGGGAGAGCAAAATTCAGCCGCGACTATCCTTCAGTCTTCAACGACGCGAAAGCAATTGAGCTTGTCGAACAAATTGATTATGACTTTTCAGCTATCGATGAAGGCCTGCGTTTTGAAGGCACACTCATGATAGTTGCGCGGGCAAAGCAGTTCGACGACAAAGCTCGTGCTTACATCGCGGAACACCCCGCGGCATCGGTCATTAATCTCGGAGCGGGCCTTGACACTACGTTTTACCGCATCGACAACGGCTCTATTGAATGGTACGACCTTGACCTCCCCAACGTCATCGGCGTCCGCAGGCAATTGCTTCCCGAACCTGACCGCACAACGTGCCTTGCAAAATCGTTGTTCGACGAGAGTTGGTGTAGGGACGTCGAGCACACGGAAAACGGTGTATTCCTGATTTGTGGGGGCGTGTTGGACTGGTTTGAAGATTCGCAGGTGAGGCAGTTTCTTTCAGTGCTCGCTGGCAACTTCCCTGGCGCTGAAGTCGTACTTAACGCGCAGTCAAGGTTAGGCAGGTTCGTCGCCAACTTCGGATTGCGGCGAACAGGCGCGAAAAGAATGGTGACCAGATGGGCGTTGAAAGGCGCACGAACGATGACCAAGTGGGATGAGCGCATCGAGGTGCTCGATCAGTTCTCCGTAGTTAACAACATTCCGCGAGACCCTGCGTGGGGCAAGCAAATTGAAAGACTGATGAGTTTCGTCGATCGGACCAGAATGTGGAGTATTATTCACTTGCGGGTTTAAGAATTGTGAGCGTAAACACCTCTCAGATCGATAGCGGTGAATCTCGTCGCGGTGGTCGCCACGCCTACCTGTAGATTTTGAGCGCAGAATCGCAAGCTTTTCCGAATCGTGCGTGACACATCGCATGTTGCAACACTTCAATGGTCTGGCGGGAGTCAACATCACAGGCTTTGTTAGATTAAGCAGTTTCAACT
>Ga0187874_10001023_pt1 | contig 28585 bp, 39 predicted proteins | sample June2016WEW_16_1_3_FD_132993 | JGI IMG/M metagenome (GOLD analysis project Ga0187874, IMG submission 132993) | Peatland microbial communities from SPRUCE experiment site at the Marcell Experimental Forest, Minnesota, USA - June2016WEW_16_150 | ecosystem: Environmental > Terrestrial > Soil >... | reverse complement strand
CCCGATCACGCCGAGAAAGCAATCGAGCAAGGCCTTGGCCACGGACAAGAACGTGGGGCTCGCGGGGGTCTGGCCAAGCTGCAAGGCGCGGATCATGTCCTGCTGGTCTTGCAGGCTCATCGAAGGGGCGAGGAAGGTGCGCCACTCGGCCTGAGTCCAGAAGGGGGCGTCGATCGACAACCGCAGGATGAGGGCCTCCCTCGTCTCGGGACCCGGGAGGCTCATTTGCACGCTGGCCCCGCGTCCGGATGGGTGAGGCTGTTGCGGTTCTCGATGCCCCGCATGCTGCAGAGCACCGCCTCGTCGCGGAGCTTGTTCTGTAGCGCCACCTCGGGTGAGAGGACGCCGCTGTCCGGGGAGCTCCTCACGTTCGACAGGAGCAGCCGGTCGTTCACCTGGACGCTCTCGGCGTCCACGGCCGCGAGGTGGGTGCCGCACGAGGTCGTGAGCATGACCCCCACCACGACGGCGAGGGCGACGGCGATCCACGCGCAAATCTTGAACATCATCGGTTCTCACGAGCGGAAACCCCGTCCTTTAGGACGGGGAGGAAGCGAGTCCGCCTCTTCCTGGGTTAGGTGAAAATCGTCCTACAGGGCTTGACTTTACAGAACGAGGTCCTAGATTGTAACTCGTGCTTCGAGGCTTCCGCTACCGTTTTTACCCGACGCCTGAGCAAGAAACCTTGCTTCGCAGGACACTCGGTTGCGTCCGCCTCATCTACAACAAAGCCTTGCATGAGCGTTCCGAAGCCTGGACGAGTGGTAAAAAGTCCATCGGCTACGCCAAGCAAAGCCACGACCTCTCCTTGTGGAAGAAGACCCCTGATCTGGCCTTCTTGAGCGAAGTGTCGAGTGTCCCGCTTCAGCAGTCGCTCCGGCATCTTCAGACGGCGTACTCCCGCTTCTTCAAGAAGGTCTCGAAGTACCCAAGCTTCAAGCGCAAACACTCGGGAGGTTCTGCTGAGTTCACCAAGAGCGGATTTCGCTTCGAGGACGGCCAGCTCACGCTGGCCAAGATGGACACTCCCCTGGACATCCGATGGAGCCGTCCGCTTCCCACAGGGGCCGATCCTTCGTCCGTGACTGTGAGCTTGGACGCAGCGGGCCGCTGGCACGTTTCTCTTCTGTGTGACGACCGTACGGTCGAGCCCCTGCCCAAGCTCAAGAACGCCGTGGGCATCGACATGGGGATCACGGCACTTGCCACGTTGAGTACTGGGGGGAAAATCACTAACCCCAGGCATGACGCCAAAGAACTTGCTCGTAAACGTATCTTGTCCCGCCGCCTCGCTAAGAAGCAGAAAGGATCGAAGAACCAGTACAAGGCCAGGATGAAGCTCGCTCGACTCCATGCACACGTTGCAGATCGAAGACGTGACCACCTTCACAAGCTCAGCTCCAGACTCGTTCACGAAAACCAAGTGATCGTCGTCGAGGACTTGAACGTGTCTGGGATGGTCAAGAACCACAGTCTCGCCCGCGTCATCTCGGATGCTGCGTGGCGTATGCTGTTCACGTTCTTGGTGTACAAGGCCGCATGGTACGGTCGAACCCTTCTCAAGGTTGACCGTTTCTTTCCGAGTAGCAAGACGTGCCATTGTTGCGGACACGTCGTAGAGAATCTTCCGCTCGACGTTCGGATCTGGACGTGTCCCAATCCCTTGTGCGGGGCTGTGCATGATCGAGACGAGAACGCCGCGCACAACATTCTTGCCGCAGGGCTTGCGGTAGCTCGAAAGAGTGAAGTCTGTGGACCGGATGTCAGTCAATGTATTCTCAGGAGTATGTTGCAGTCTGGGATGAAGCAGAAAACCTCAAGCGTGAGCTTGGGAATCCCCTCCCTTTAGGGAGGGGAGGAAGTCAACCTTTGTGGCGCTCAGTCCTTCTTCCATTCGTTGTAGAGGAGCCTTGTGAGCTCGTCGAAGTACGTCTTGAACCCTCTTGCGGTTCGGTCCCCGTGCAGCCACCACGCATGGACGAACGCGGTGGCTATTTCCGCCTTGAACCGGTCGAGGTCGGGCGCGCTCACGGCGCGGATGCACGCCCGGTCGAAAGCTCCCTTGCAGTCCGCCTTGGAGAGTCGCCTCGCGGTTTCGAGCCGGCGGGCGAGCGTGGTTTCAGAAGGGGTCTTGAACATACCTTTTACGCCTTCTTTCCGAACAGCCCCCAGAGCTTGTTCGTGAGCGTCGTGACGTCTCGGTCCACGGTGCGTGTCGCCTTCGCCACGGCGTCTTCGATCGCCTCGAAGATGGACTGGCGAACCGACGCGCTGACCGGCGCCCCGGCCCATGTGGACAGGTCGGTGAGCAGATCGCTCCACGCGATCCCGGTCGGGGCCGTCTGTATGGCCGCCATGAGGATGTCCGGATCGAGGTTCGCGTGCAGTTCGCCGCCCGCGGACGGCACCGCGTAGGCGGCGAGGGCCTCCTTGGTGTAGTAGACCCCCATACCCCACGTCTGCGCGAGCAGGGTCTCTCGTCCCGAGGGAGGCGGCGCAAGCGTAGGCCCGACCGCGACGCAGTAGCCGAGGCCGTAGGTGCAATGCCCGTTGGCCGGGTTGGCGCGTCCCGCCACGTCCCACACGCTTCCGGGCGTGGGCATCGGCGAGAACCATTCGTCGGGTCCGCCGATGCCGGTCATGATGTTGCCGAACAGGTAGTTGGCGAGACAGACCTCCTGCCAGTTCGATCCGTCGACCTGCACGCTGCCGGCGAGCTTGACGCCGTCCACGAAACCGGTGTTCGTGAAGTAGTCGATCGCCGTTTGCTCGTCGCACCCCTGGTCGGTGGATGGGTCGCCGGGCACGTAGCCTCCGATCTTGCCGTAATAGAAGTCCACGTCCGAGTCGGGTACGACGATGACGCTCTGACCGGCTGCCGCGGTGAGGGTCGGCCGGAGGTTCGCGAAGTAGGCGATGACGCAGCAGCCCTCGACGTCGTTCTTGTGCATCCCGGCAAGCGCGGGGGCGGCGGCCGGCGTGCGCCAGTCGTACGAGGCCGGCACCTGAACGGCGGGAGCCGTCGCGCCCCGGACGTAGTCCTTGAACTGCAGCCGGGGTTTTTGACCCGAAGGGCGCAGCGCGGGGTCGCGACGACCGGTGTGGACGTGAGTGCCATGCCAGGGGGAAAAAAGCTTCATGAGGAACCTCTACTTGATGAGGACGCGGTTCATGTTCTGTCTTTTTTCAGTGGATGAGGCCGTGCGCCTTGGCGTCCTGATAGATCGCGTAGAGCCGCTGCATCCTCACGCTCGGCGGGTGCCACACGACCACGGGCGCACTTGCCGCCGCGGCCGGCGTCGGGGCTGCGCCCGCGTCGGCGGGCGTCAGGTCCGCGATGAGCACAGGGATCACCTGCTCCACGGTGCTGCCGCAGGCGAGCGTCGCGGCCGTGATGGTGAGCACGTTCGGGGGATTTGCGTCCACGTAGTCGTCGAGGCACGCCACGAGCGCGGCGCTCGCGGGGGTGATGACGTTGACGATCTTGGTGAACAGCGCGCACGAGGCCACGCACAGGCACAGGACGAGGACCCCCGAGTAGCCGAGGAACTTGGCGCAGGTGCTCTTGACGTTCGGATCGACCGTGTTCTTGTGCATGGCGAGGAAGGCTCCGTTTGCTTGAGGAGAGGATTTGAACAGCGAGATGAACGAGGTCAGCATGCCCGCCAGGATGGCGAGGGTGAGGTAGCCCGAGGCGGACGGGCTCATGTGGGCGAGCGCGGCGCTGACCCCTCCGAGCGTGACGATGGCGACGATGAGGGCGATGTGGACCTTGTCGAACTTCATGAGCGGACCTTTTGGTAGACGAGGAAGAGGACGAGGGCGCCGAGCAGCAGCGCGCCGCCCCCCATCGCGGCTAGCGCGATGGGCTTGAAATGTACCGCAAGTCCCGCCGCATAGCTAGCGGCGCTTGCGGTGAAGTAGCCTCGGGCCTTGAGCGCCGTCGCGTAGGCCGTGCAGTCGCCGGCCTCGGCCGCAGGGAGGGCGTTCTGGTAGTGGGTTACGATGAGACGGACGAAGTCGGTGGCGCCGTCCGCGAGCGTCTTGTAGGCGCGGAAGTTCTGACGCATGACGGTGTCGACGCCGCCGATGACCTCGTGGGTACGGAGCGACACAGTGCCGTCCGTCCCGCTCCCCTTGATTCCCCCGAAGTTCCAGTTGTACATCGAGGCGCCGGATCCGGTTTCGAGACACGCCTGTGCCGTGATCATGCCGAGCAGGTTCGGCGAGGGGGCGTGACCCACGAGAGCCTCGTATCCTGCACAGATGGCTGCGCGCAGATCGGCGACCGAGGCGACGGTCTTGCAGGGGTCAGCCATCTCGTCCTCTCAGCGGTGGGTCAGATACCAGTGCAACACTGCAAGGGCGCCCGCCACGGCGGCGCCCGCGAGCGCGTGCATGCTGGCTTTCATGAGCCGCTCGGCAAACGCCTTCTTCATGGCGATCACCTTGAGCCCGGTCTGCGTGATTTCCCGCTTGTCCAAGGTGTCTTCCACGGCGGCGGCGAGGTCGGCCTGGCTGATGCTCGCGAACGGCGTGTCGATGCGACCCGTGGCCCCCATGCGGACGATTGGTACCTCGAACTTCTGCGCCAGGGAGGTGACCATCGTGTTCGTGGAGGACGCGACCCGTTCGAGGCGCGTCAACCGGTCATCATGGTCCTTGTAGCGCACGGTGTCCTGCGCCTTGTGGGCCTGTATCTCGCCGAGCAGCGCCCCGACGCCTTGCGAGCACTCGAGCGCCGCGTTCGCCGCGCGCTGTGCCGCCTCGTGGGCGCATGAAGCGTGCTCCTTGGCCTCGGCCACGGCGTCGGTGAGCACTCGCATCGGGTGGGGGACCACATCAATGTCATTTTCCGGAGCGCGTTCCATGATGAGGGCTCCTTCAGATAGAGGTCTCCCCCGAAAGAAAGAAGGAAAGGGGGCGCAGCGAGCGCCCCTGTCCAGTCAACCGCAAGTGAGGTTCAGGAGATGACCACGCGCACCGTGCAGCCGTCGACCTTCTTGTCCTTCTTGGGGCCACGCTACTTTGCCTTCTTGGCTGCCTTCTTGGGGCTCCTGCCCTTCTTCTGCGCCTTGATCTGTGCGCGACGAGCGGCTTGGGCCTTCTTCAGGGCCGCCTTCTGCGCGGCCGTGCGGGGCTTCTTCCGGCCGTCCTTCTTGCCTCTCTTGCTAGCCTTCTTGCCGGCATGCTTCGCCGCGAGCGCGGCGCGCATCTTGGCGGTGGCAGCCTTCTGCGCGGCCGTGCGGGGTTTGCGGCTCTTCTTCTTGGACTTCTTGGCCATGGGGGTCTCTCGGTCGTAGGGGGGTGGAAGGGACGTCGCAGAAACCAGACCTCTGCGCAGGCGTGAAGCAGGGTCACTCGCCGAGGCGGTGGCCGGGGAAGGTGCCGTAGAACCGGCGCGTGAAGGTGTTCTTGGGCTCGTAGGACGGGATCGAGGGATCCGCGCCATGCTCGACAAGGTAGTTGATCTGCTGGTCGATGAGCTCTCGGCGGTGCTTGAGGATCTCGATCGGGACGTGCTTCTTGAGCGGCACGTACGCCCCCGTCTCCTCGCTCCGGATGAGCCACTCGCGGTACTTCTCGTCCCACTTGAGCATGCCGCTCCTGAGCATTTCGGTGACGCTGTCGCCCGCGAGCTTCTGCATCTCCTTCAGGGTCAGCCGGCGCCGGACGGCTTTCTGCGCGTCCTGGACGATGGCGGTGGCGATCGGCTTGAGCTCCTCGGGCAGACCGACCGTGAAGAAGCCGCCGCGCATCGTGAAGCTTGAGGGCCGCGCGCTCGCGCTGCCTGCCGAACGCGCGGGCATCGGGGGGCGGAAGAAGCCGCCCTCCTCGAAGTCACGCAGCGGGGCCTCGCGCCGGTAGGGGGGCGGCATGAAGTGGCCCGTGGGTCCACGGCGTGGCGGACGGCCGACCACGGCCGGGTGGCGAGCATGATGGGTCTTGGCGCCCTTCATGGCGCGCTCGGCGTCGCGGGCCGCGAGCTTCTTGGCGGTCGCTGCCTTCTGCGCGGGGCTGCGCTTGGCACTCTTCTTCTTGGGGGCGCTCTTCTTCGAGGTCTTCTTGGGTGCGGTCATGACGGGATTCCTTGGGGGTGAAAGGAGCGCCGACTCATCGGCTGCGGGAGCGTTCGTTCAAGAGGTATGCGGACAGTGCAAGACCGCCGAGGATGATGAGCATGAGCCCACCTTGGCCTTGGCCGGCCTGCACGGGCGTCGAGAGGGGGTTTGCGATGGCGGGCAGGGGCGCTTGCACGGGGAAGGTCACGGTGCCGGGGCTCGTGAGGACAGTCCCCTTCGATGGGCTCGTCACCTGCCCCGTCACGGCGTCCTTGAACGCCGCGCCATCGTCCATGATCCGATCGCCTGCGGCGGCGGCGATGGGTCCGCTGTCGCCCAAGTTCAGGATGTCGGCCATGACGGGTTACCTCTTGCCTCTCTCGCTCAGAAGATACGCGCCGAGCCCTGCTCCGGCGAGCAGAAGCAGCATGAGCCCGCCGCCGGACGTGACGGATCCCTCGGCCGGCGGGGTCACGAGCGAGGGCATGGGGCCGGGCGCGGGCGCGGGTGCGGGCGCAGGCGAAGGAGCAGGCGGCGGTGGGGCTGCGGAAGGTGTGAACGTACCGTCCGAGGGAGCGAATGTGCCTGCCATGACATAGCTCGTGTTACCGTCCGAGCTTGTGAAGCTGCCTGATTGGCCGAATTTGTCACCCGCATGAATCGGTACGGAAATGCCGATCCCACTTGTGGACCACGTCTTGCCGCCTTCAGTACGTGTGCCACCACTGTTCACCTCTTCTGAGGGAGGCGCAAATTGTGAGCCTGGATCGCCTAGATTTTGGTCAGAGATTCCCGCGCCGAAATCAGCCTTACGCTCCTCACCAGAGACCTTCATCGCATGCCAGCTTTCTTGGAGTGTTCATAGAGGAGCCACCCGCCCACGGCGGCGCCCGTGAGCAGCATCATCGCCACTGACCCTTGGCCTCCGAAGGACGCGACGCCGGCCTGGATGCCTTGAGCACTTGAAGGACCGAGGGTGTTCAAGACCGCCTCCTTCACGTGTTGGGGAGCGCCGTTGAGTCCCTGTACGACGGTTTGTGCATGCTGTTGAGCAGGCGGCAGTGCGGGGTCGGGAAGTGATGCCTGACCAAGTTTCTGCAGAGCTTCGCCATGTGCAGCAGCGATACCGGTGCTGTTAGCAGCTTGCGCCTGTGGGTCTGACGGAACACTGTTTGTGACGGTTTCGGATGCGGGGGCCGCGGTGGCCTGTGTGTAGGCGTTGGCGGCAGCGGTTCCGCCCTTTTCGAGCAGGGTGCCGATGATGCCGTTGCCGGTCACGACGCCGCCTACGATGCCGAGGGCTTCGGCAGCCGCCTCTTGTGGAGTCTGATTGAGGACTCCCTCGACAGCTTGCGTGGTTTCGCCTTTTGCGGCACTCCACAGGTCGGTGTACTCAGCGCCAGAGGCTTGTTCAGTTGAACCACTGCCGAGGTTTCCTGTCTCGTTGTTCACGTTCGCGGCACCGCCAGTTTGCACATTGGAGTTACCCTCGAACGTATGTTCTTCTGTAGGGGCCGTAAACTGCGAGCCCGGATCTCCTTGGTTCAGATCTTCGATACCTGCTCCGAACGTGGGACGTCCCTGGCTCTTGCGGATGGTGCGCAGCGCGCGGACGATCCATGCGTGGTGCTCGGGGGTCATGAAGGCTCCATGGGTGGATGGGGGTAGAGTACCTGCAAACCCCGGACCGTGCAAGTTACAATCGCCATGCACGCCGGCCTTGCGAGCGTTCTGGATGAGGCGCGAAATCCGGCCGAGAACGCGCATGAAGTTCGGGTGGGGCGCCACGGTGTTCTTGAACGACGGATCGGCGCCCGTCGAGAGCGCCTTCTGTACATCGTTGAACTGGTGGACCTTCCAGAGGTGCGCGAGCGCCATCACGTAGTGCAGCGCCACCACGTCGTGCGCGTCCTGCGCGGCAAGCTCCGCGAGGCCGAGGAGCAGCGTGTCCGGCGTCAAGAACACGGCCGTGGCGTGGATGGGGTCCGATGCGACGTGCTCGCTTCCGTCCCAGCGCGTGAACACGGGATAGTAGGTGTAGTCCAGCGGCAGGCTCCGGAAGATGGCCTCGACGCTCCCGCACGCGCCCATGGGCACGCCGTCGTTGTGTCCGCCGCCTCCCCATGCCGAGCAGAGCGCCGCGTAGTCGGCGATGGCGCCCTTGGTGTAGAGCCCTCCGGGGGCGTAGTTCGTGGGCCGGTTGTAGCCGCTATTGAATCGGCCGAAGGGGACCTCGGCCGAGAACGATCGGCCGTACCAGTCCTCGAGCTTGCGCATGGCGCGAGCCGCAACGGTGGGGCCGAGCAGGTTTGCAAGCTGGTTCTGTGCGATGGCGATGTTGGCCATCTTCTGCTGCAAGGCTTGGCCCGAGAGGCTCTTGAGCGAGGGGCTGTGCTTGGAGGTGAACAGGTAGGCGAGATACCATCCGGCCTGTACGCTCAGAGGCGTCGAGCTTCGTCCTTTGATCCACCCCACACGAAACCCGAATAGCTGGCACCAGTCCGTATCCGGCGTCAGGTTCGGGTCTGCTTCATTGGCGATCTGGTAGAAGATGCTGCCGAGGCGCCCCCGGGGGTTGAGGTTCGCGACGCCGGGCAGGACGGTCATCGTCCACTTCGTACTGTCCGCAAGGGCGGGGAAGCACATGGCCTGCGCGCTCCATCGGTACTCGCCCTGCGGGGTCGGGGGGTCGGAACTGAAAAGTTCCTCGAACACGCTCACGACCGCTCCCACGGCCGCACCGATGGCGGTGCCGATGCCGGGCACGATGCTCCCCGCGGTGGCGCCCGCTGCGGCGCCTCCCGCCACTTGCAAGATGTCCTGGACCGCGCTTCGTACGGCTCCCGGGGGGAGGGCTTGCAACAGTGCCCCTGTCGCCGCCATGACGCCCGTGAAGCTCGAACCGCCCGCGTCACTCGCGGCCTGTTCGGCGCCCTGGAAGAGCGACTGACCTTCGGTGATGTAGCTCTCAGCTTGAGTGATGGCGTTCATGGCTGCTCGATTCGCGAGAAGAGGTCTTTTGCGATGGGGACGATCTGCGCGCGGTGAAGTACCGCCTCTGACATGAACTTGCGTGCAACCCGCTCGACGGCGGCGGCCTCGTCGTGGGCCTTGTCGTAGGTCCATCCGAGGTCGTGCATGAGCCGGTATTCTACAACTTCACGCAGGAGTGTCAACGCAGCCTCGCGGGCGGAGACGGGAATCTCGATCCACACCTCCCGATCGGGGATGTAGCCGTAGCGCGCCGGGTGGCCTCCCATCGTGAAGTCCACGTCCAGGGTGTCACGCACCTTCTCGCCATCCACGACGTAGGCCGCGAGGCCCGCAAGCTCCCCGAGGTAGACGAGGTGGACCTTGGGGCGCGGCGGTCGCCGAGCGTTGGGGCGATCGAGGTTCCAGCGTAGGCTCACGCGGCTACCGGTGAGGATTCCATGCGCTCGGACGGAAGCCGCCATGGCTCATCCACCCGTCAAGGGCCTCGAAGTGGTCCGCGAGTTCCTCGAACGCATACGCCATTTCGAGGGTCATGAGCTCCTCGGCGCTGTCGATCGTGTCGATCTTCTTCAGGTACCTGGCGAGGGCTGCGCGGCAATGGTGCAAGGCTTCATTGGGATCCATGAGTGCTCTCTTTCTAGCGCCGAGCGAGGATGGACTCGCGGGGGTCGGCGTCCCCCGCGACGTGAGGATCGAACGACGGTGCGATGGCGACGACTTGCCCGTCCTTGCAGGTGGTGGCGATGAAGCCGGCCCACGTGTTGCGGGCCTCGGCCTCGCTCGCGGCGTGGCAATACTCGAAAGGCATCAAGTACCAGCCCTCGCCATTGGGTCCCTTGACCCATTGTTTCCACACGAGACAGTAAAGCAGCACCCCTTCCTCGCGCTCCTTCTTGCGCGAGAACCGCCCCATCGTGGTCCAGCCCTTGAGCAGCACGTACCGGTCGAAGACGGGACTGCACGCGAGGTTCTCGCAGAGCACCGACGGCCAGAGCAGTCCCCTCGCGTCGATCTTGTAGCCCTCGGGGCCGATGGGGACAGGGTTCTTGTGTCCGCAGGTGGGGCAGACGACCACGATCCCATCATCCTCGAACCACGTGCCTGCGGGGGCGTTTGCGCCCACGACCGCGCTTTTGTCGAAGTAGAGGGCCGTGACGTTCTCGTGGCGCATGATGCGCGGCCGGTCGAAGTTGCGCACGCGCTTGCCGCTCACGATGCGGCACTTGCCCCCTTCGTGGGTAGGGCTCAAGGTGGCCGGCTTGGCTTCGGGCTTGTTCATCGCGCGCCCCTCCTCGTCTTCTTCTTCGGGGCTGGCTTCTTCTTCCGAGGCGCCTCGGCCGCGATCGGATCGGGCGTTTCGTCTTGCACCTCGACAAGCCCATGGGCGGCTTCGTCAAGGCTTTCGCGGTTCTCTCTGTCGAGGTCAGCCTCGGTCGGTGGCACCTCGAAGCTCGGCGGACCGAACGAGTCGGCCGAGGGCATCGGGCCTACATCGGAAGTGACCCTCGGAGGCAGTTCCGATCGTGGGAGCTCACTCGGTTCGGCAAGCTGCCTCGGCACCTTGACTTCGCCTGCGAGCCGGATGGCCTCGTCCCGTTTCGCCTTCGCTTCCTCTTCCTCCTTCTTGAACTGCATGGCGCGTGTGGCCACGGCCGCGAACACGGGCGGGTCGAGCACCCCCTGCAGGGCGGCGATGGACTGAGGCCCCGCCTTCTCGAGGCTCCCCATCACCATCTTGAGGAGCGCCGTGTCCGCCGTGGCCGCGGGGAAGATGGGCAAGAACGCATTGGCGAGCGCCGGCAGCATCTTGAGGATCTGCGCCTTGAACTCCGCGTCCTTCTGCTTCTCGATTTCCTTGAGCCGCTGCTCGTGGCTGTGGTCCATCTGTTCGAGGTTCTGCTTGGCGATGTAGTCCACGGCGGCGTCGCGCTCCTCGCGCGTGCGGTCGTAGCGCATGTTCAGTTGCTCTTGCGCCCGGGTCGTGGCGTCCATCATCGACACCATCTGGTCCATCGCCGCTTGCTGCTGCGTGAAGGTGATCTCCAGCGTCTTGGCCATCGCGCCGAGCGCGGTCTTCACGAGCCCCCGCGCGCTCGATTCCTCCACACCGTGCTCGCTCAGGGCCAACGGCGCCATGATCGGGAACCGGAAGGCCCGGCGCGGCTTGTCGTCGCCGTAGAAGAAGACGAGCTCGTAGGTCTGCTTGTCCGTGCTGCCCGCGGCATGGGTCTCGGCCCGACCGTTCACGAGCTCCGCGAGAGTCTCGGGGCTCGTGCCGGGGGCGATGGACTGAGTGAAAATCTCCTCTTTGTGGTTGACCGCGTCGACGTGGTTGACCGAGTACATCGTCGCGGGGCTCATCTCCCCCTCGCGATTTCGGACCCGGTCGGTCATCGCCTGGTGAAAGACGGTCTCGAGGCTGCGGATGCGTTGCTGGTTCATTGGGTGATGGCCCCTTTCGGACGGTACTAGGCGTGGCTTGGAAGAAACTCTCGCTTGGCAGCGACCACGGTATTGAGGCCCATGAGCACGACTCCTGCGGTGATCGCGACCAGGGTCAGCTTGAAGTAATGCTCCCAATCGGTGGGCGTCGGGTTCCAGTTGGTGGACTTGAGGAACATCGATCCGAGCTCGGGGGAAGGTTGTGTCATGGGCGCGAAGGCCGGGAGCGCCTGTCCGAGGGCCTTGTCCGCGGCCGATAGTCGCGCGACCAGATCGAACACGTCCCCCTTCTGGACCGGGGCGCCGTCGCCCACGTACTCGCCGCTCGCGTCCCTTGCGAGCGATCCCTGCAGGATGGCGCCGAGGTAGCTGCGGTACAGGACGTCGGCGGGGATGGCCTGGGTCTTGTCCGCCCCCGAGAAGAGGGCCGCGAGGCCCGCCACGAACGCGGTGGGAAGATGTTGCAACGCTTCGCTCGTGACCCACGAGTTCGAGGCTTGCAGAGCGTGGGCGTACTGCCAGCGCTGCTCGAGCGCGTCGAGGTCGCTGGAGAAGTCGATCGCGGCACCGTCGCCCACGACGCCCCACGACACCTTGACGCGATCGAAGTTCTGCTGCAGGGCGCCGAGGACCATGTCGTAGTTCTTCGCGAGTGCGTTCACTTCGTCCAAGGTGTGGACCACCGTGTCTCCCGCCATGCTCGGCAACGATCCGAGTGCCGCCACCGCCTCGGGGCTCGGCGAGGAGGGGAAGATCATGGCGGACGGGTCGAGTGCTTGCGCCTGGCTCACCGCGGCGTTCACGAACAGTTGCTTGAGCAAGTCCGCCGTCTCGGGCGCCTCGTTCTTCCAGTGCGACTCGGCCCCTGCCGTGAGGAAATCCCCCGCGTCGATCGCCTTGAACATCTTGGGGAACACGTGGCTCCCGTTGCCCCACGCCCATCGGAGGAGCGCAAGCTGCAAGTCCGCGTTGAACGTGGTGAAATCCGACGAGTAGGTCGCCGTGGCGCCCTGCGCCGCGTCGAAGTCCGCCACGACAGAAGACGGGAAGCGCGCCTTCCACATCGCCTCGAACACGCGCGTGCCGCGCAGGATGAGGTCGTCGATAGTCTGGTCCGACAGACGCAGACTCGTCACGCTCGCGAACGCCCCGCCACCCTGCGGGATCAAGTCCGTGCGGCTCGTCACGTTGTTCCACTCGGCTGCGATGGCGTCCGCGCTCGCCGGGTTGCCTGCGAGGTCGGTCCATCCGATCTTCTGTGCGTCCGAAAGGGTCGCGAGCTTGTTGCCCATGCCCGTGGTCACGAGCGCGGCCGAGTCGAGGTACATCCATGGGCAGAGCCCCTCGGCCTTGAGCGCGGGCTTGAGGGCGGCGAGGACGGCGGGCCACATGGTCAGGACTCCTTCAGAGGTTCGCTCGTTACGGCTTCGGGCTTTGGAGTTTCAGGCTTGGGAGCTTCGGACTTGGCGAGATGGCCTAGACCGCGATAGATACCATACCCCACGCCGCCCATGATGGCGATGGGCAAGAGAATCCCTTTGCTCTGTGGCGCAGAACAGGCGCTGTGCGCGAGACTCTTGGGCCAGATGAGCATAGAAGGGTCGAGACCCTGTTCGAGCGCGGCGTCGGCGTTCGCGTACAGGAGCGCGAGGTTCACGCGGTCCTCGCGCGTCATGTCGGGCCACTCACTCTCTCTGTACGCCCCGAGGTAGTCGGGCACGATGCGGAGCAGGTTCGCGCAGAGGTCGCGGTAGGGCTTCTGTCCGGGCGGCGCGCTCGTGAGCGCGCTCGGTCCCACGGCCCACGCCCAACGGCTCAGGGCCATCTGCGCGTCGGCCCCCATCCGTTCGAGTTTGCCTTCGGGGAAGGTGCGGCCCATGACGCGAAAGTTCTCTTCGAGTGTCTGCCTTGTGAGAAGAGAGAGGTCATGATCCGCGAGGCGCAGACGCGTGAGGGTCGACCAGAAGGCGATGTTCGCGCCTCTCTGGTCCTGGCGGCTCTTCACCGTGCGCCATTCATCTCGGACTTCCGTTTCGGTGGCCGCACGCCACTCGCCTCGTCCGATCGGCATCTGCCACGCGGCGGACGGCGAGAGGGCCGCGTCCACGGGGTCGAGGAGCACGCCGCAGCCCGTACGGACGAGCCCCTTCTTGTCCAGGAACATCGAATGGGCCGTCCCTTCGGGACCGAAGAGACGGTGGAAGTTCTCGAGGACGCTAGGCCACACGAATCAACTCGACTTCTGTGGGGCCGCCACGAGCAGGCCCAGCCACAGCCCGACCGGCAGCCCTACCATGGCCGCCACGAGCCCCCCGAGGTGCCACCCGACGAGCGCGCCCGCCGTGCCGCCGAGGATTCCCCCGACCATTGGGGCCGCGTTCGGGACGGCGCTCTCGCCGTTCACGCCTGCAGCGCCGTAGCCGGGCGGGAAACCAATGAGGGTCTTGGTCGGGTTTGTTTCGGCGGCGTCGGGATTGCCGTTCGTGTACGTGCTGACCTTGCGCCCATCCGGCAAGCTCGTGACCGACCCGAGGAGCCACTGATTGCCCTCGTCGTCGTACCACGCTTGGGGAGGATTCCAAGCGTCCACAGGGTCGCCCGCGAAGTCGCACGCGACCCGGGCAAGACTTTGGCTTGGAACAGGCGCGAGCATGGGCAAGGGAGGAGCGCAGGCCACGACGTCGCGCTCCATCGCCTGAGCAAGGACGTGGCCTCGGCCGTCCGCCACTCGGGGGGTGACGTAGCGCGTGGCGATGCGCCCTCGGTCGTCCCTTACTCGGCCCACGCTCTGCCAGCGGTTGCCGTAGACGTCCTCGAACGCGGCCGGAGGGGCGCACGGATCGAAGGGGGTCTTCGCCATCGGGTCTTCGTTCGGGTCGTAACCGAGTCTCGGATCGAACATGGTGCGCCTCAGTTGCTTGGGAAGTAGCCCGTGGGATAGAGCAGCACGCTCGGGTCGAGCGCGTGCGCCTCGGCCTCGGCCGCGAACGAGAACAGGGCCTCAAGGATGGCTCGGGTCTCTTCGGTCTCGTTCGTCCACACACTCTCGGCGTTCGCCGCCGCGTAGTCCCCTCGTTCGAGTGCCGCGAACATCTTGGGGTACTCGGCGTTTGGGCCGTTGGCCCACGCCCAGCGCAGTACCGCAAGCTGCGCGTCGGCGCGGGCCTGGACGAGCCACGGGTAGCGTTCCTCGAGGGTGGAAATCATCCACGTACAGGTCTTGGTCACGAGCAGGCTCACGGCCCCGTCGGTCAGGCGCAGGGTCGTGAGCTTGGCGAAGGCCATGCCGCCCTCGGCCTTCATCTCCTGATGGGATTTGACGAGGTTCCAGGCCGCCGTGACGGCCTCAGTGCTCGCGAGTAGTCCCTCGTCGAGCCAGGGGAGTTTTTGCGCTTCCTCGACCGGATCGATGAGGTCGCCCTGGCCGGTGGTCACGAGCCCTCGGGTGTCGAGGTACATATGCCTCGCGTAGCCCTCGGAGACGAGGGTCGTGCGGAAGGATTGCAGGACCGAGGGCCACATGACAGGTCACCCGTCGATGCCCCACGCCACGTGTATGCCGACAATAGCAGCATTGCTGGTGTTGACAATGTTGATTTGGGTGCAGAGCGGAGACAGGGGGATGAACCCCGTGTCGATGTCAGGCACGTACAGCGAAAGCACAGTGTCGTTGATGTCGTACTGTAGTATGTAGAAATACCCTGCGCCAGGCGGCGTGAAACCAGGGATGATGAGCCCCGGCTGCACGAAGACTGACGTGGCTCCCGATCCCGGCGGAACCGCGATCTTGACGTTCTCGTTCGCCTTGAGGGTGTACGTGCCTGGGGTCGGAGGCGCATAGGGCAGATTTGGCCCCTCATAGGTCGCCTCGCTGTTGAGCGGAATCAAGGTCGGCGGCATCGAGGTCGACGCGCGCACCCCCGGCGACACGCTGACCGTCACCTCATAGTCCGCGACCGATGCGTCCTTCGGCGTGCCGGTCACGTCCTGCAAGCTCACGCTCACCCCCTCGCCCACCCCCGTGACGCTGGTACCCTGCCCCACGCTCACGATGCGCTGGACCGAGACGCCCGACACCTGCCAGGCGATGGTCGCCCGCAGGTTCGGGGGGCCGTTGGCGGCGAGCGAGGCCGAGGACTGGTCGATGCCGATCTGCACTGTGGCGTTGCAGCCCCCCTCGGAGAAGACGGGATTGAGGACCGCGGTGGCCGGAGCCACGGCTCCCATGCTCATCGAAACGGTGCGTGCGTAGATGCGGGATGGCATGGAAGGCTCCTCGGGCAGAAAGCAGGACAGCGTGCCCGCGTCGGCGGGATCGGACAGAGGATCGATAGGCGTTGTGGCGCCACAGGCAGAACAGAGACAAAAACTCAGCAAAAACAGACGTTTCATGGTGAGCCCCTTCGTGTCAGACAGTTCACTTCATCGCGACCTCTCGTACTCTAGCACGGCCCGCCGGACCATGGCGATGCGGTCTTCGTCCGAAGGTTCGTGCGAGGCGCGGTAGTGGATCTTCAAGCTGCGGGGGCGCATGTTCTTGAACAGCGTCGCGAAGGCGACCCGGACGGCCTCGGCGTTGTGCCATCCGCGTACCCGGACGAGGAGCTCGAGCTCACGGTCCGAAGCGTACGGGTACTGTTCGCGCAACTGCTCGAACTTCTCGAACGCGAGCGCGACCTCGGCCTTCGCGTCGCGCCCCCGGGTGCCGAGCACGATCCGATCCATGAGCCGGCGCTCGCAGACCGGCGTCTTGCCGAGCGCCTCGAAACGCATGGGTCAGCCAATCTCGCGAGCGACCCGCTCGCTGATGATCCGGAGCGGCGCCCCGGGGTAGCGGATGGCCTGGTAGGCTTGCGCCCGACCCACGATCTGCCCTAGCTGCGCCGGCCGGTACTCGAGCGGCGGACCGTAGGGACTCTGCACGTAATGGAGGAAGGTCTCGGCCTCGCTGCCGAATGTGGCGGCCAGATCCATGATCCGAGAGGGGGTGAGCGGGTGGCCGTGCGACAGTTGCACCGCCTTGCCCTCGATCCTCTCGCCCGCGAACTCCGGGTGTGCCTCGATGTACTGGCGGATGGCGTGGGCCATCGTCTCCTGGGACGGATCGGAGAGGATGCTCCTCACTTGCTCGTGAGCCGCCTTGTCCCCGGCGCGCGAGGCGTTGACCAGCTGCGCCGCCGTGGTCGACTGAAGCTGGCCCGTGACCGGGTTGAGCGTCGAGTCGTCGGAGGCGCCGCTGTTCGATCCCCCCGACGATCCGCCGCCTTGGGCCTGGTGATCCTTGTACGCGGCCACGTGCTTCTGACCGGGGGTCTTGTAGAGGATTTCCTTGATGATCTTGGGATGACCGAGCCGCGCGAGGGCGGGATGCCGACCGCGAATCTTCTTGTCGATGCTCTTGCGCATCGTGTCGATGGTCTTGCGCATGGCGCGCTTGGCCATTTCGGCTCCCATCTTGGCCTCGCCCCCCTCGAGCACCTCCTTCGCGTACGCGAGCGCGATGCGAGCGCGCACGCTGCCCCGCTCGGCGGCTTCGGGGAGGCTGTGAAGGATCGCCTGCGCGTTCTGGTCGCCCGCGCGAGCGCGCTTGATGACCGCGAGGCACTCGTCCTTGATGGGGTCGAGCGGTCCCACCACCGCGTCCTTCGACCCAACCTCGCCGTGCCAGGTGGCGAGCTTCACGTTGCCATGCCACTGGTTCAAGAACGACTGGACGTAGGTCAAGAACTGCTGCGCGAGCCACCCTCCCGCCTGCGCCTTCTGCCTCTCTTGTGCGAGCACCGCGAGAGCTTCCGGATGACCTTGCATGGCCGCCTTCGCGGTCGTGCGCGCTCGGTCCTTGAGCCACTCGCTCCCCTTGTCGATGACGTGGCCGGCCGCGGTCGTGATGGGCGAAAGCTGCACGGGCGGACTCTTCTGAGCCGCCGCCACACCCTCGCGCCCTTCGAGGATGACGCGGGTCTTTTCCGGCCCGTGCTTCATCATGGTCTCCCACGCGGCGCGCGGGTCGAGCCCAGTTCGCACGAGCCGGGTGAAGTGAGGCTTGACGACGTCCTTGTGCCAGCCGCGCTTGCGGAGGGCCTCATGGTGCTCATTCTGCAAGTCGGCCGAGAAGGTCGCTTGAGTCTGCTCGCCACGGAACACTTGTTCCTCGCCCGAGAGCGTGTTCACGAACCGGGTGGCGACCGTGTAATCGGGTCGCACGACCGTGCCGAGGATGTCCTGGACCCAGAGGCCGTGGGTATCGATGGGGCCATCGGTGAACCACGGCGTCGGGTGCGCCACGTCCGGGGTGCCGAAGAAGGGCGGCAACTCACCGCTCGTCACGTGCGCGAGCGCGTAGTCGCGAAAGCGCGACCACCCGTCTTCGGGGGTGAGGCTCTTGTCGTTCACGCACGCGGCGATGGCCGTCATCTCCGCGCGATAGGCGTCAGCACCCGGCCAACCTGCGAGGCTGTCCGCGTTGAAGGGGGGCAAGAGAGTCATGGCAGAGCCTCCGAGGTTGTAGAGTGCATCGAAGCTCTCGGACCGGGCCGCGATCCGAGAGCTTCACGCACAACAAGAATCAGAAACAGCCGCCGGGGCTCGTGATGGAGCCCTGGGGCAGCCCGCTCCCGCCGAACAGGCCGCTGCCCCCCTGACGCACGATCTGTTCTGCGAGCGCGGTCAGGGTCGGGTGACCCGCGTCGACCCCGAGCGAGAGCGTCTGCAGAAGCTCCGGCATCGCCGGATGGTCTTGGTTGTTGCCCTGCAGGATCATCGCCGCGAGGTTCTCGAGATCGCTCATGGCGTCGCCTGCGAACTCTGGCGGGTCGGCCACGTCGAGCGAGTGCGGTCCACTCGAAGGCATGATGGCCGGCTCGGCGAGACGCTTGGCTTTGATCGGAACCGTGGTCTCGGGAAGCTGGGCGACGAGCCCCATCACCTTGTCCATGAGCGCGTCCGCTGCCGCAGGCTCGGTCGACAGGATTTCGCGCCCCCGCGCGTACACGGCCTGCGCGAGGGCCGTGACGGTGGGGTCTTGCTGTTCGACGCCGTCTGAGAGCATCGCGACGATGCTGTTGAAGGCGGGGTCGGCCGAGGCCATGCCCTGCGCGAGCTTCTCGACGAGCGTGGGGTCGGGGCTCATGAGGTCATCCTCGCCCGAGAACTGACTCACGTTGCCCGACTGCGCGTTCAGGATGCGCGCCGCGCGCTGGATCTGACCGTCAAGATCCTGACTCCACCGGTCCCCGGCGTTGGAGTTGTTCTCGATTTCGCGAAGCTGCTTGAGCACAGTCGGGTCGCCCGCGATGGCGCGCTTGGCGAGGCTCCACGCGAACGGCGTGATGGTGCTGTCCTGCGAGCTCACGCTCTGAGGCACGATCGAAGCGGGGGGCGTAGGCGGCGAAGCGGGCGGCGGCGGGGGAGGCTTGTAGGCAGGCGGCGCCGAGATGGTAGGGCTGACCATCTGCGAAAGGGCCTCGGACAGATGCGGGCGGGTCGGTGGGGTCGTCACGGGGCTCGCGCTCGGAGCGTTCTGGTAGGCGCGACTCACGATCACGTTCGCGTTCTGCGCCTCGCGGTAGACGGCCTGCAACACATTGGTGACGTTCGTGCCCCCGAGCTGGCCGCCGAGCGCCAGAGCCACTCGGCCAAGACCGTTCAGAACGGGATCACTCGAGCCTGCGAGCGAGGCGCATGCGGGGTAGTGCAGGCGCGAGTCGGGCAACTGGGCGAGCGTGCGCTCGAAGTCGCTCGCGAACTGGCCAAGCACGGCATGAACCTGTGCATCACCACGACCGCTCTCGACCGCCCGTTGCGCGGGAGCGGCGATCGTGGGCCAGAAGTTGCAGATGCGGGCAAATGCGTTGCCGAGAGCCTTGAGAGCGTTCTGGTTGAGCATGGGACAATCCTCTTTTCAGGTGAAGAGTGCCGCCCCGAATGTGAGGCGGCTGCCCTTCATGGCACGAGAGTGTGGGTTACGGGGCTACGGTGGGCGGCGTGGGTGGCTCCTTCTGGTCGGGGGCGCGGAAGACGTTGATGCCGAGCGAGTCCTTCTTGATGACCTCGTCCATCACGGCGAGGTACTGCTTGGCCATGGGGTTGGGCCGGTCGGTGCGACCGCTCTCGGCCACCTGGCTCGCGTAGAAGCGGATGGCGCCCTCGTCGCCGTCCTTCTTCTTGAGCGCCTGCTCGATGGCGACCTGAAGTTGCTTGGGGTTGAGCAGGCTCGTGTCCGCGTCGAGATACGCCTTGCGGCCCGCCGAGGTCGTGGACTGACCGTCGTAGATGGCCTTGTAGTCGGCCGCCATCTGCCCGCCTTGCTTGGCGACGTCCTCGAAGAACTTGATGGCTCCGCTGTCGCCCGTCTTGGCGAGCATGACCATCTTCTTGGCAACTTCCGTTTGCTTCTTTGACAGACCCATGGGCGTGGCCCCTTTCATGTGTGCTTATTGGGTGGCGATCGGTACGTCACCCGTGGCAGGACTTGGAATAGAAGGAGAAGAAGTGACAGCGTCGCCGGCTCTGGCGCTTGTGGCCACAGGCTCGACAGGCGCGGGGGACTCTTGCGTAGCAGCGATCGGTGTCGTCGATCCGGTCGGCTCATGCGGGTCGCTCGTGGCGGGGCTCGGGACGGGTTCCTTGCTTGGCGGCGCGGGTGGCGCCGTAGGCTCGGCTTCGGCAATCTGCGCCGCGACGTCCAGGCCGTTGGCGTAGTCGCGCAACTTCGCCGCGCTGTCGAGCAGCGCCTCGGCCTCGAAGGCGTTGGCGAGCACGCGCACGCTCACAGGGTCCTTGCTGCTCATCCCACGCTGAAAGGCCCACGCGAGCTTCTGCTTCTCCACGGGGCTGAGCCCCGCGATGCGCGCACGACGCCGCAGAATGTCCGCCTCGGCGCTCAGCCCCTCGGCGTCGAACGCGGCGGCGTAGGCGAGGATCTGGTCGGGGGTGAACGGCGGGTCCTTGCAGAGCACGTTCTGGAAGACCATGCGCCGGTACGGGGTCATGGTGGGCGAAGACTTGGATGCGACCTTGACGGCCGCAGCGCCGACGCCGAGCGACAGGAGGATGAAGGGGAGGAACATGATTCGTAGCACCTTTCACGCGCCTTGCAGCAAGGGCGCCCGAGAGCACGGGCCTCTCGGGCGCTCCTTCACAAGGAGGGGATCATCACGTCAGGAAGCGAGAAGCTGCAAGGCCGAGACATTGTACTGTGCAGCGACCCCCGCCGCGAGAACCGAGTAGCTTGCCGCGGAAGCCGACTGGGGGTTCTGACCACTGAAGGCGGCCATGCAGAGCTCCGCGAGCAGGGCCGGCTTGGACAGGATGGGCATGGCCTTGGCCGCCGTGCCCGCGCTGAACGCCGTGACGAGCAGCGTCCCGTCGCCTGTGCCGACGCTCAGCGTGGCGTCCTGCGCGATGAGGCTGTCGATTTCGATGGCGGCAGCCAGGATGGCGGACTGCTGCGCGAGCCCGCCTGCCGAGGCGAGGCTCGCCGCGCTGATTTGCGTGAAGTCCTTGCCGTCGAGACAACCCGCCGTGATGCCGGCAATGGCGGCGTTGAAGAGGATGTCGTTGTTGTACTTGGAGGTCATGGCAGTGGTTCCTTTGCTCTCGCTCAGGCCGTGAGCAGGTCGGCGACCGAGACCGCGTACTGCGCGGCGATGCCTGCGATGATCGTCGAGTAGCTCGACGCCGTCCCGCTCTGCGGGTTCTGTCCCTTGAACGCCGACTTGCAGAGCGCGTACATGAGCAGCGGCTTGGCGAGCACCGGCATGCACACGCTTGCCGCGCCTGCGTTGAAGGCGGTGACGAGCAGGGTGCCGTCCGAGTTCGAGACCGACAGGGTCGAGTCGAACGCGACGAGGCTGTCGAGCTCGCTCGCAGCGGCGACGATGGCGGCTTGCTGCGCGACGCCGGCCGGGGTGGCGAGGCTCGTGGCTGACACCTGCGTGAAGTCCTTGCCATCGAGGCAGCCGGCGCTGATACCGGCGATGGCTGCGTTGTACAGGACGTCATTGTGTTTGCTCGAGGTCATGGCGGGAAACTCCTTGTGGGTTGGATGGCGGATACTACCCCGCCGGACGGATGCAGACAACAGGTTTCAAGATTTTAGATTTTCACGAGAAGACGTCTTTCATCCCGAGCACCTTGCTCGGATCGTGCGCGATCTGGTAGCCGTTCTGGCCATCGGTGATCACGAGGATATGGTAGTCGATGCCACCGTCCGCAGGGCGGATGCCCCAGCGAAATTGGGGCAATGCACGATGGCCTTCGTGACGTAGTTGCGCCACGAAGGCCGCCGTGAGGCTCTTGCAGTCGCCACGCCCCTTGGCGTAAAGGTCGGGGAGGCTGTCCCAGGATTCGGTCCGTCCGTAGCGAACACCTGAATCGTACAGGTGCGGAACCGAGAGTCCACGTTCGGCCGCAGACCGCAGGTACACGAGATTGACCTCGATGAGGGTCTCGAGCAGGATACGAAGCACCTCGGCGTTGACTTCCTTGTCGGAGCCAGGCGAGAACGCGAACGAAATCCCGAGGGGTATCTGCACGAACGGAAGGTCTCCTTGGACACGTCTCTAGCCCTTCACGCGAGGAGCATGGACGCGAGCGCGGCTTAGATGGTCATGCGCGCGGGACCCTGGAAGGTGGCCGTGAACAGGAAGTTGCCGCCGGCCGTGTACGGTGCGGGGGCCAGGCCCGAGTAGGTCCCGCCGATCTGCGCGCGGTTGCTCGTGGTGATGAGCGGCATGGAGACATGCACGTTCACGGCCACCTGCGTGTAGTTCGCCGCATCCTCGAAGCCGCCGACGAGGATCGACAGGTTGCCCGCCTGGATCACGTTGATGAGCGCGAAGCCGTAGCACGGCGCGTTGAAGATGAGCCGGTCGGGGCGGATGTCGGTCAGGGGGTTGTTGGTCATGTTGATGGCCTCCTCTGCACCCAAGACGAGCGGATAGTTGAGCGAGAAGGCGTAGCGACCGATGTGCTCGTCCGAACCGTGGTTCGGGTAGAGCAGCTCGAGGCGCTCCTCGGTCTTGCGGGAGCGCTCGAGCTCGCGGCTCGACATGCGCAGGTGCCGCGCGTCGGCGTCGAGGACGCTGGCGTTGCGATCCATGCCGTGGCCGATGTCACGGCCCGCGAGCTTCTGCGACAGGTGGGCGAGACTGTAGTCGCCCTCGGCGCCGAAGTCCGGGGAGCCAAGGACGCCGAGGATGGCGGCGGTGGCGGGGTCACGCATGACGAGGTCGGAGGAAGTGGGACGCATGATGGACTCTCTTGGTTCCGGCGAGGCTCAATTGCCCCGTGGCCGGGAAGAGAACGCGAGCCCCAAGCTGATGCTGCGACCTCTTCCCGACCCCCGAACAGGCGTTCGGGGACCGGGAGCGGGAAGAGAGCAGGAGAACTTCTCCCCGCGGCTCGAAGGGGGCAGGGTGCCCTTTCGAGCTAGACTCAGATGGATCCCTCGGCCGCCTTGGCGATGAGGTTCTCCCACGCAAGGGCCTTTGCGCCCATGGTGGTGGCCTGTTCGGTGTCCGTCTTCATGGTGGCCGAGAAGTTGCCGCTCACGACACTCTTGGCGATGCCGGCCGCCATGATACCCACGGCCACGTCCGCCGCGCGCTGGGCGTACTTGGTCATGGGCTCCTCGGGCATGAAGACCGCAAGTCCGTAGCCCGCCGCCGCGACGATCGCCGCCGACGGGATGCGAGCCATGGGAGTGCCGTCCGACGCGGTGCCGAGAGGGACCTCGGCGCCGAACTTCGCGCACGCCGCGCCGATGGCGGCTCCTGCGGCCCCTGCGATGGCGGCGCCATGCAGGACGTCCCCACCAGGAACACGAGCGAGGACGCGAGCGAGCGCGTCCGGTTCAGATGAACGACGAGCGAGCGGGAAGTTCATGCGCCTATCCCGTCAGCCCGGGATCTGCCGAGCAAGCTCGGCGATCCTGTCGTACCCGAATCGACCGCTGTCACCCGTCATGCCTGCAGGAGCCGTGCTTTGCTTGCTGGCGCCCGTCGGCCCGCTGCCGAGCGAGGCGACCCACGTCTTGGCGAGCGACGCGGTCCAGATGCCGACGCCGATGTCGCCTGCGCGCTTGAGCGTGGGGGCGACCTCCTCCTGCGGGAACATCAGCGCAGCGGCGTACGCAGCGCCCGCGGCGGCGGCGGCCACCGGGATCTGCACGCTCGGGGTGCCGTCCTGGTTCTTGAAGCCGGGGAGCGCGAAGCTGTCGCCGAACTGGCCCTGCGCGGCGCCGATGAGCCCGCCCGCGATGGCGCTCTCGGCCGCGCCCTGGACGACCGATCCCGTCGCCACGACGTGGCTCCGCACCGTGCCGTACGCGCTCTTGGCATAGCCCGGCACCCGCGACAGGACGCGGGCGAGGGCGCTCTTCTCGTGGCTCGGCATGTCGCTCACGAAGATGTCTCGACGGGTGAGGGGGAAATCCATGACGTTCGACCTCTTTGCTTTCCGGGGGTGGGGACTGTCGGCCCTGTAGTGCATCACTCGGCCGGACCGGTGAAAGGGGCTCTAACCCTGCCCGGCCGAGGGACGAACTACAAGTCCGAAGACGCCCTTCAGTGTAGACGGCAAGGATGCAGTGTCAAGACAAAATACGGCGCTCGAAAAGCCTATGATTTCAGGGTTTTGGCGCCTAACTACGTGCAGAATGAAAGCTAGAAACTCATCAAAGTTTCTATTGGAAAGGCTTGTTTTCAAGCCTTGGGCCGGCGTGGACCCCTCTTGTTCGTGCGCCTGCGCCCCTCGCAGAGCTTGTCCGGGTCCACGGGTTCGAGCAGGCCAGGACGCGGCTCGTCTTCGCTGCGCATCCGCAACTTCAGGCTCTTGTGACCCTGGCCGTGGCGGTTCTTGATGACCGTCATGAGCCGTTCGGGGCTGACGTCATCGCCGTGCAGGTAGATGGTCGTGTCCACTTCATGGCGCAGCCTCATGAGCCCCGCGAGCTCCTCGCCCTTGTTCACGTGGTCGAGCGCCAGAAACGGCACCTGCCTCTCGCGCGCCCACATGCGGATGCGCTTGAGCGCGCGGACGGCGTCCATGGGGTCGTCGCCCACCAAGTCCGGCACCGCGTCGAGGATGCCGAAGCCGAACTCGTGCAGGGTCGAGTCGAGGCACACGAGGCTCTCGTCGAGCGGCGAGGTGACCATCATGAACGCCCCCGGATCGATTTCGAGACGCCGGCAACGATCCTTGATGGCCTCCCGGCTCTCCTCCGTGTTCAGGTAGAGCGTGGGCCTATCCGTGACCTCGGCCATGCGCTCGCCCACGATGAGCGCCCACACGCTCTTGCCCGCCCCCGGCTCGCCGCCGAGGAGCATCATCTGGTCGGGCGTGAAGCCGCCGCCGAAGATGGGGCTCCACCACTCGTCGTCGAGCAGGCGCACAAGAGGCACGTCATCCACATCCGCGAGGCTCATGAACAGTTCTTCTTCCGTCTCCTCCTGTTCTACGGGGAAGCTGTACTGGCCACATACCGTGCAGCGGTAGCATCCTTGTGCAAGCTCGGCCTCGCAGTGGTCGCAGAAGAACGTGGGAGAATCTGCACTTTGCATGGGAAAAACCACCTTTAGGTTCGCCAGGTTACGAGAAAAGCGACCTGATTAGAAAAAACTCTTTGCACGCCCCGCCGCAAGGAGTAGCTTCACGGCCTGACGAGACACGCGAGAGGCGAGACCACAGGAGTGTGTCCTCGTCACCGCACCCATGTGCGCCCCCTCTCGCGCGTCTCGCCGTTCATCCAACCCCTTTCAGGAGACCATCATGTCCAAGCAGGATAACCCCAAGAACGCGCATGTCGACCCCGTCAAGCAGAGCCCGAACCAGATCCCGATCGAGTTCCAGGGGACCGAGGGCGTGGACGTCCAGGTCGGCTTTCCCCCGTACTGGGACATCGAGGAGGGTCAGGTCATCTTCTGCATCCCGCGCCGGGTCGACGTGAGCGACCCCGCGTTCATCCGGCACGTGTGCGAGTGCCTGTCGCCCGAGATGCAGTGCTCGACCGGTCCCAAGGACCGCGGCGGTGAGGCCACGCCGGTCACGATCCATCGCGGCGACCTGTTCACGGTGTCGAATTTCGCCACCTTGCCGCTCGAGTACGGGCTCAAGGACGCGGTGCCCATCAAGGTCACCGTGATCGGCAAGGACACGAGCGGCAAGCTCCCCAACGGCCAGCCCCGGACGATGTGGCGCTTCAAGTACACCGTGCCGAACGAAGAGATGAAGAAGTCGATCGAGCGCGAGCAGAACCGCGCGGCCGGGTTCGGCGCCAAGTGGATCCGTGATGAGAAGACCAAGACGAACCTCGCGAACATGAACTACTATCGCGCCTTCTTCCCCGAGAACCTCGGCCTCTCCGCTCCGAGCGCCGCGATGGGCGCTCTCAACTCCCCGCCGCCGCCCGCTCCGGTCGACGCCGAGGCATGAGGCCGTGGGCGGCCGGCTCGGGGGTCGGCCCATCTCGATCGTGGGACCCGAACGCTACGCACACCTCGTACGGGTCCTGCATCGCGACCGTCGCGCCATCGTCGAGGATCCGACCCTGAAGAAGGAGGTCCGACAAAGGGTGCTCAAGGCCCTGGACGCGCTGCTCGACGTCATCGTTCCGTTGCAACCCGAACGGATACATTGACAGGAGCGTGGGCGTGAGATAGAACAGTCGTCCGGCTCCCGACTGGCCCACTTGGGCAGATAGGAGCCCGAGCATCTCGAGGCGCGGCATGATGCTGTACGGGCGACTGGCGTGACAGCGCGAACAAGGCGCCCTCGGGGGAGAAACAAGCCCCTGCGAGATGAGCATGGGCGCTTTGTGGCGCAGCCCGCCCCACCGAGGCGTGACAAGAGGGGGCGGTTCGTAGCGTCGGCGAGAGTTGCAACTCGCAAGGGTCGCGCCGCACCCGAGCGCACGAGGAAACGAAAGAAACCCGCGCCCCCCTTCTTCGCGTGGCTCAACTCCGTGCGGGTCTCGCAGAGTCAAGGGATGCGCGAGAGGATGAAGGTCTCACGCCTCATCGCCTACACACGCATCGAGCCCGAACGCGCCATCGTCCGCGTGAACGGCGTGCGTAAGGACCACCTACAGAGCGTGGTCATCCATCGCGGCGACCAGATCACGGTGAGGCGACTCAAGAAGCGCAGGAAGATCAGGCGCACCAAGCGCCCGAGTCGCCCCCACAGGATCAAGAAGACCCAACGCGAACAAATCCTCATCTTGCCCTCCGGCGAAAAGGTGGGACCCGAGGCGTGGATCGACGCCTTACCCGATCAATGGCTCAAGCATGACGGTTCGGTGGCGGTCGAGCCGTCCTTCGTCCGATGCGACCCGCGCGCCGAACAGTGGTACTCGACCCTGAAGCAGATCGCCGCGCGCTTCGGCTACGAGTCAGACGAATTTCGAGCCTACGCACGCCACATCGCCGAACTGTCCAAATCCCCCATCGGGGAAGTCTACACGCTGTTCTGGTCGCATTGAAAAGGGGTTTTTTACATGAAGCTCTCTCCCATCCTCGTGGTGGACACCGAAACCACGTCGCTCTCACCCTCCGAGGGCAAGCTCATCGAGATTGCCGTGGCCGTCTACGACGTGGACCATGGTGGAGTCCTCGAGACCTTTGCCTCGCTCGTGCGTGAAGCGGCGCCGCCCGCCAACGCCGCCGAAAGCGTGAACCGCATCTCGATCGGGCTGCTCGAACAGGCGCCCATGATCGAGTACGTGCAGCAACAGATCCGCTGCCTCGCCCCGAACGCGGAAATCGTGGTGGCGCACAACGCCGCCTTCGATCGGGCGTGGGTCAAGGACGTGTTCCCGTCCCTGTACGCCAAGCGGTGGATCTGCACGATGCACGACGTCCCCTGGCAGTGCAAGCCGGAACTGGACACGCGCATCAGCCTCGTACAACTCCTGCTCGCTCACGGCCTCGGCGTGGCGCACGCGCACCGCGCGGCGGTCGACGTCGAGAGTATCACGCGCCTCTTCAATCGGGTGGCCGAGACCGCGCCGATGACGGGGATCAACGTGCGGGGCCTGCTCCTCTCGGCCCTCTCGAAGAAGGCGCGGCTCATCTCGCTCGCCCCCTTCGATGAGAAGGACAAGGTGCGCGCGTGCGGCTTCACCTGGAATCCGGAAAAGCGGGTCTGGCAGAAAACCGTGTTTGCGGACAAGGCGGCTCAGGCGGCAGCCTCGCTCGCGTTCAAGACGAGGATCGAGTCGGTCGAGGTCGAGCCGTGAATCCGCAGATTCGCGCCTTGCAAGAGGAGCGGTCCCGCTTGCGAGCCGCCTTGCTCATGCGCCCCTCTCCTTCTCGGCAGTGTTGCGACATCATCCAAGCTCGCATCAAGCAAATCGAGTGCGAGCTTGAAGTCCTGTACCGTGATTTCTTCTGCCGGCGAGAGTCGTGGTCGCGGTCGGAGTCAGCGTGAAGAAGGGAGACGGACGATGAAGGAGTATCCGAAGGGGACGACGTGGAGGGTGCTGGACAGCAAGGGCCAACCGTGCGGACCGTATCACTACGTCGATCGCGCCCGCGCCCTGGCCGAAGAAGAAAGGAGATTGACATGGAACTGAACGTAGATGAGTTGACCCTCAAGCAGATCCGAGAAATTGCAGCATTGGCCGGTAAGCGGTGTCGCTCGCGGCCTGTCACGCCATTGCCGTTCACGGTGGGCGACGCCGTCCTGATTCGCACGGTCACGATGATTGACCTCGGTCGCGTTGTGGCGATCGGGCGCGATTTTATCACGCTGACCGACGGCGGATGGGTGGCATCGACCGGCCGATTCAACGAGGCGCTCCGCACCGGCAAGCTCGACGAGTTCGAGCGGTGCGATCTGCCCTGGTTCCTCGTGGGTCGAGGAGCCATCTGCGACGTGTTCCCGTGGCCGCACATGATCCCGAAAGTCAGTCGGTGAACGCGGCGATCATGCAAGCCGGCCATGACAGCGCGTGGTCGCGGTCGGGGTCGTGGTCGTGGTCGCGGTCGGGGTCGGGGTCGGGGTCGCGGTCGTGGTCGTGGTCGGGGTCGCGGTCGGGGTCGCGGTCGGGGTCGCGGTCGCGGTCGCGGTCGGGGTCGGGTTGACTTCCT
>Ga0187874_10001015_pt1 | contig 28853 bp, 26 predicted proteins | sample June2016WEW_16_1_3_FD_132993 | JGI IMG/M metagenome (GOLD analysis project Ga0187874, IMG submission 132993) | Peatland microbial communities from SPRUCE experiment site at the Marcell Experimental Forest, Minnesota, USA - June2016WEW_16_150 | ecosystem: Environmental > Terrestrial > Soil >... | reverse complement strand
GTTGCAGCGATGGAGGGGTTCGAGTACTCGACCTTCCTTATCGGTTGCCGGGTCCCGCCGCTGGTCGCGGAAAACGAGGAGATGGTCTGGAGCGACCTCTCCCTCGGTGAACCCGAACCGTTCAAGTCCGAGGTGAACCGTGAGGTGGGAAAGGCGGTCTCGGCGCTCACTGGAAAGACTGTGGACTTCAAAAAACCCGATATCGTCGCCTTGGTTGACCCGGCATCCGGCGCGGTTGAGATCCAAGTCAACTCAGTCTTCTTCTACGGCAGGTACCAGAAGTTCGAGCGGGGCATCCCGCAGACCCACTGGAACTGCCGGGCCTGCAAAGGAGCCGGCTGCGAGAAATGCAACTATACCGGCAAGCAGTACCTGGACTCGGTGGAGGAACTGATTGGCCGGCCGGTGATCGAGGCATTCGACGCGGAAGATGCCGTGTTGCACGGGGCCGGCAGGGAAGATATCGACGCCCGCTGCGTGGGAACCGGCCGTCCGTTTATCCTTGAGGTCGTCGCCCCCAGAAAGCGTACGCAGGACCTTGCCGCTCTTGAAGCGAAGATCAACCAGACTGCAGAAGGGCGGGTCTCGGTTGCCCTTTCGCACTGGAGCGACCGGGCGGACGTGGAAACCCTTAAATCAAGCAAAGCGCATAAAAAATACAGGATCCTGGTCGAGGTTGAAGGGCAAGTATCTGCGGAAGAACTCGCAAATGCCCTGAAAACCTTAAAAGGCGTCACAATACAGCAGCGCACGCCCGTACGGGTCGCCCACCGGAGAGCCGATAAGATCCGGGAGCGTAAAGTCCTCGATATTGAGTGTGTAGGGGAGCAGGACGGAAAGTTTGTCCTTGAAGTCCTCGGTGAAGCCGGCCTCTACATCAAGGAACTCGTATCCGGCGATCAGGGTAGGACCATCCCGAGTCTTGCCGAGATCCTGCAGAGATCGGCGCACGTCACCAGTCTTGATGTCGTGCAGGTAGATGGACCAAAGGAGGGAGATTAACTTGGCACACCATAACGGACCCAGAAAGAAAACACGGTATAAATTCAAGAAAGAATTGAGACAGCGCGGGCTGCCGCCGGTCACCTCCGTTATCCAGCAGTTCGAGGTCGGCGACAAGGTTCACATCGTGGTGAACGCAAGCATCCAGAAGGGGATGCCTCACCGGCGTTTCCACGGGCTTACGGGCACCGTGATCGGCAAGCGCGGCCGTGCATGGATGCTCTCCATTCACGACGGAAATGCGGAAAAGACGGTCATTGCGCGACCGCAACATCTAAAAGCACAAAAGTAAACTCAATGTCAGGTGATTGGCATGAAAGTGAAGGGTATCATTAGCGAAGAGAAGGTTACGCTTCCCGAGCTCCGCGCAGCTCTTTTAGGTGTGGAGGCAGAGCGGATCGCTGCGGAAAAGGAGATGTCGTATGAGTTCCGGCGCAGCATGGATCATGCCAATCAGCTTGCCAAGACGACTCCCGAGAAATCCAAGGATCTCGTGGACAAACTCCTCAAACTTGAGAAGATGAAGCCGGAGATCGCCTACCGGATAGCAAATATCATGCCAAAGAGCCGGGATGAAGTGCGGGCGATCTTCGCGAAGGAGCGGTTCACGCTCGCTCCCGAAGAGATCGATTCCATCATAGATCTGGTCATGGCGCACTTCTGAGGTGCAGATCATGAAGGCTGAGAAAAAAGAGGTCAACGCGATCGTACTGGATGTGCTCATGAAGGGGCATGCTGACGATCCACGGCCCCAGTTTAAGCGGGAGCCTGTTGTTCAGGCGATGGGGCTTGAGCAGTTCAAGCTGCTTGAACTGATCCCCAAACCCGGCGTGATCATAAACCTCCACGACAAGGTTTATATCGGCGACTCCGAGCGGGACAAGATCGAGCGCGTGAAACGCCGGATCAGCTACGACGAGCTGACACCAACGGCAAAAGGTGAATTGCCGTTCATGATCGAGCAGGTCGTGACCGAGCGGGAACAGGATTTTGTCACGTTCTTTAATAAGGCAATCTCGATCACTCCCAAACTCCATATGCTGCACCTGCTGCCCGGGATCGGGAAGAAACTGATGTGGGAGGTGCTCGAAGCCCGGAATAAAAAGCCGTTTGAGAGTTTCGCGGATATCTCCACACGGATCAAGTCGATCCCCCACCCGGAGAAGATGATCCAGTCGAGGATCCTCGAAGAACTTCAGGACAAGGACGTCAAGTACCATCTCTTCACGACAAAATGAAAGCCCGTCACGACCAGCACTTCCTCATCGACAAGAACGCGATAAACCGGATCGCGGATCTTGAGGACGTGCGGGGAAAGACTGTTCTTGAAGTCGGGCCGGGGAACGGGGCGCTGACCCGGGCCCTGCTTGACCGCGGTGCCATTGTTCATGCCGTGGAACTTGACGGACTGCTCTGTGAAGAGCTGGCGGGACAATTTTCTGAAGAGATACAGAGGGGGGTGCTCACCGTAACGCACGGGGATGCAACCCGGTGCGAGCTCCCGCCATTCGAGATGGTGGTCTCCAACCTTCCCTACTCGGTTTCATCGAAGATCACCTTCCGGCTCCTCGATATCGGCTTTACGGTGGCAGTGCTGATGTTTCAGGAGGAGTTTGCCCGGCGTATGGTCGCCCCGGCGGGCACGAAGGAGTGCGGACGGCTCTCGATCATGGTGCAGACCTATGCGGCCGTGCAGCAGTGCTTCACGCTCCCGCCCACCTGCTTCTCACCCAAACCGCAAGTGCACTCGATGGTCGTGAAGATCTTCCCCCGTCCACCGATCTTTGGCGTTGAGAACAAAAAACGGTATGCTGATGTGGTACGGGCGTTGTTTACTCACAGACGTAAGACGGTGCGGAATGGCCTCAGAGGGTCATCAGGAATCCTTGATCCCGAATGGGCAGTGCGTGTTATTGATGCACTACCTGGAGAAATCCTCCAGAGCCGACCGGAAGAACTGTATCTGGAAGATTTTGAGACAATTGCGAATTTTGAGTAGGGTAGTTTTTATTGTTCTTTCGCCGTCGTGAATCTTCACAGGCAGGCTTATTTTTGAAACGTTTTTTTCTATGGAACTGATTTTTAAGGTATGAATAATGGGGCTGATGCCCACATACTCCCATAAAGATAGTGTCGTCGTCCCCCAAAGGACGCCCTTTCGGCGGGTCCGTGAGTATGGTTCACAGATCTAGGGATTCATGCAGGATTTGTACTGACCATCCCGGAATTTTGCGCAAAAATCCAAAAAAACTGTATTCCCGCTTTATTTCCCCACTGGGGTATAGAATTTCAGGCAAAACACTGTTTCTCCCAGTATAAATTGCCGGTGGGTTTATGATAACCCGGGATACGTGAAAGGTTGCCCCGACATTTGTCACCCCTTTCTGGCGATCCCTTTTCAACCTCCCCGCCCCACTCTTTTTCAGTTATGCCTTATGATCCTGCGCAGGTCTACCAGTCCGAGGCCGATACGTTCCTGCTCCTTGAGGCCGCAAAAACCGAGGTGAAGTCCGGCGACCGGGTGCTGGAGATCGGGACCGGCTCCGGCCGTATCGCGGCGGCGCTGGTGCAGGACTGCGATGTTGTGGCGACCGACATCAATCCCCACGCGGTCTTCTGTGCACGGGAAAAAGGACTGGATGTGGTGCGAAGCGATCTCTGCTCCGGCCTCCGGGGCACCTTCGATCTGATTATCTTCAACCCTCCGTACCTCCCGACACAGCCTGAGGAACGAATCGCTGACTGGCTGGAATATGCGCTTGATGGTGGCGCCACCGGGCGGGCGGTGGTTGGGAGGTTTGCCGATGCAGTTTGTGGGGTGCTTGCCCCGGAGGGGAGGATCCTGCTTCTCATATCCTCACTGACCGGGCTCGCCGAAGTTGTGGAGTTGTTTGCCAGTCGCGGTTTTACTGCAGAAGTGGCACGGCAGCAGACCGTGGAGGACGAGGAACTCTACGTGCTCCGGATCGTCCAAAAACTATGTTGACTTTTCAGCCAGTGGATGAACACGACGACATTAAAGGCAAAAATAGGCCGATTAGCGAGATGCCCGGAAAGAACCAGTCGCTGTCCATGAGAAGAAATGCCGACTAGAGCAGCCCGTGCAGGATACATCCGAGAGAGCATGCGGCTCGTCCGATCTCCTTTGTCAGCAGCATCCCTTTTCTCCTCAACAGAAGGAACGGCCGGGTTCCGATAACTTTTTGGGCCCTCTACACGTTACACGATCAACCGGCGCCGCATCAGGTTGATCGAGATCACGCAGAAGATCACGGTAGCCGTGAGTATCCACGCGAGGTGCAGGGGGAGCAGTGTACCTGCCGAGGGAAGCGTCGCCATCCGCATGAGTGCCACGAGGTGGGTGAGCGGGAAAACCGCAAGTGCGACATACTGGAAGATCGCGGGGAGGACGGAAAGGGGAAAGAAGGTGCCCGAGAAGAGCATCATGGGCGTGATGAACAGGAATGATGGGTAGTTGAGCGTGTCGATGCTGGGTGTAATTGCGGTAAAGCACATCGCGAGGCCGGCAAACGTGAGCCCGGCAAGGAATGCGAGCGGGATGGCAAAAAGCGAGAAGGGAAGCGAGATGACCCCGAATGCCACGAGCACCGGGAGCATGATTGCGACCGAGATCACGCTCCGGGTCGCGCCCCAGAGGAGTTCTCCTGCGATCACGTCCTCGATCGAGAGCGGCGTTGCGATGATCGCGTCAAAACTCTTCTGGTAATACATCCGCACATATGAGCCGTACGTGCACTCGAAGAACGCGGAGTTCATCACCGAGATTGCAAGGATGGCCGGCGCGATGTAATTGATGTACGGCACGCCGTCAATTGCGCCCACGTACGTCCCGATCCCAAGGCCGATGGCGGTGAGGTAGAGAAGTGCCTCGATAAACGGCGGGAAGAAGTTCACCTTCCAGGTCTTCCAGAAGACATCGAGGTTACGCTGCCAGACCTTTATCGCACGCCTGCTGACCCGGGGAAGTGAAAAGATAGACGGCATGTTATTCCCTCAGGTTTCTCCCGGTCAGTTTCAGGAAAACGTCTTCGAGTGTTGCCGGCCGGGTACTCACCCTGCTGGTCTTGCACCGATCGAGCAGGGTCTTTGCGAGCTCCCGGGATGCACCCGTTGCTACCTGAATCTGGTCGCCAAGGCTTTCGTAGGGTACACCCATCTCCGCAAGGCATGAGATCACGTCAGGAGTGTTATCCATCTCCACGATCTCGCTTCCCACCTGGTTCCGGACAAGATCTGCGGGTTTTCCCTCGATAAGGAAAGTACCGTTATCCATGATCACGAGCCGGTCGCAGAGCCGGGCCGCCTCGTCGAGGTAATGGGTGGTGAGCACAATGGTGTGTCCCTGCGCCTGCAGGAGCCGGAGACGTTCCCATATGAGGTGGCGTGCCTGCGGGTCGAGGCCGATAGTCGGTTCGTCCAGAATGAGCAGGTCCGGGTTGTTGATGAGCGCCCGGGCAAGGATGAGCCGGCGCTTCATGCCCCCCGAGAGTTTGTCGATGGACACATCGCGCTTCTCGGTAAGCGCCACAAACTCAAGCAGATTCTCTACCCGTTTTTCTGCTTCTGGAAGGGGGATATCGAAGTACCGGGCATACGTTCGCAGGTTTCCCGCACACGTGAAATCCAGGTCGAGGTTGGTCTCCTGCGGGACGACGCCGATCCGTTGTTTGATTTCGGCGGGGTTCTTATCAGGATCCATGCCGAACACCAGGAGCGTTCCTGATGTGCGGGGCGAGACGCACTCGATCATCCGCATGGTGGTGGTTTTCCCGGCACCGTTTGGCCCAAGGAAGCCGAAGATCTCCCCTTTTTTCACACAAAACCGGATGTGGCTGACGGCAACCATATCGTTGTAGGTTTTGGTCAGGTCGTCGGCTTCTATGATACCGGGCATCGCCTCTCCTTCGTATCCATCAGTACATCGCGTATCCTAAAAAATTCTCGTGATTATACAAAAAGCGACGGTTACCCATGTGCATAGCAGACCACGTAAAAAAAGATCAGACCGGAGGTGCCTCCACTTCGCTTTTCACGAGCACGATGCCGGCAATAAGAACCGCAAGCAGCGCTACCGTGGCAAACATCTGGAGTGCATCTGTGGTTGCCACGTTGTAGACCAGGATGTGCCGCACTATGCCGGTAAGGCCGGCGATCAGGAGTGCCCGCACCTCGACGTGCTTGGTCCGGAAATAGACCGTGACCGTCTCAAAGAGCACGATAATGGTGATCGTGAGGAGCAGGGAGTAGATCACCTGCACAAGGCCGTTTGCAAAGTCGTGAGTGCCGATCATGGTGGCAATCTGCTGCGCCGCATCGCAGACCGAGAAGACGGCAATGATCGTGAGCAGTGCAGCGACGATTATGTACAGCACCATCGGGACGAGTGAGAAGAACCTGATGACGTATTCGAGACCGGGCTGGCCTACCGGTGTCTTTGCAGCGGGTGGATTTTCTGGCATGGTACACATTCCTTCACAGGTACCAGTAGGTAGACGATACTGGATTAAAAATTGTGGGCTGGTACTGGTGTCCGGGCGTTATGCCTTTTTCCGGATCCGGGCAAGGGCGCGGGATGCAGCCTCCCGGACGCATTCGAAGGGGTCGTTTTTTACGTTTAGGAGCGGTCCTACCGCCCGCTGGTCGCCGAGACTGCCCAGCACCTCCGCCGCCCCGGCCCGGATCCGGTCATCGCGGTCGCTCAGGCACCCGGTGAGCGGGATAACCGCCCGGTGGTCTTTCAGTCTGCCGAGCGCCGCAATCGCCCCGGCCCGGACCTTGGGGTCGGGATCGGCCAGTGCTGCGATGAGGCCCGGCACCGCACAGTCGTCGTCCAGCCGCCCGAGTGCCTGCGTCGCCTCCCGGCGGACGGCCGGGTGCGCATCGGAGAGCGCCTGAACGAGGGGCGCCACCGCTGAAAGGCTGCCGGATTTGCCGAGCCGGGCGACGGCGTCACACCGTGTCTTAACCGTTGGTGAACCAAGAGCAAGAATCAGGGAGGCGATATCGGTCATGACAGGGCACGTTCCAGGTGGCGGGATCAGCGATCGCACTCAGCGCCGGATTCATATGCCGCGATCACTTTTTTTGCCATTTCCGGGGAGATCCGGTCGTGGATAAGTTTAACGAGCGCTTCCGCATCCTCTACCTCAACGCACCCAAGCCCCTCTTCCCCGGTCAGGATCTTCTCGGTGATGTAGGCGAGTTCTTCATCAGAAAGTTTGCTGATCCGCCCGGTAAAATCCTCGGCACTCTCGGCAAAATGGTTGGAGACTGGGGGCAGGATCGCATGAAACTGGTGTCCCGATCCCCCACAGGTGAGATCCCCGCATTCAGGTGCGAGTTTTTTTAAGATTTCAACATCCTTTTCAGTGAGTTCGCGTGCCATATGTGATCATCTTCCGTGAAAGTATTTCCCGGTATCTTCAGATTAGTCTTTTTACCCGTGGGCGGATCAGGCGGGATGTCGGTGCTATTGCTAAAAAAAGATTGAAGATCAGAAGTATTTGTTGATCCAGTTTTTTATCCCCGCAATAATACCATTGCCGCTGCCGGAGCCGGATGAAGATCGTTTCTGGGGGGATCGGCTTGGCTGGGGCTGAGGCCGGCTTGCCTGAAGAGGGGGCGGGTGGGCAACCGTCCGCCGCTGGACGGGCTCTGACCGCTCCGGAACATCCCGTATTGTGCTGTGCGGTTCCTCTGCCTCTGGTTCAAAACCCCACGAGAACCCGACCTTGTAGGCATTCTCGTTCTGCCGGATCCAGTTTGCCGCTGCCATGTATCCCCGGTCTTCCGCCCGGCGTACTGTGTCCTGAGTATCCAGCGTGAAATGGATCTCGCGCTCAAGAGCGACCAGCTCTTCATACACATTGCTTGGAACCTTGATCTTCTCCCTGCTCATAGTACTTCACATAGGGATATGCTGGGATACGATATTTAATGCTTCCTCATAAAAAATCGCAGATACGCGTTAAATCCACAAACCGGGTTGAAAAAAGACCGTTAAATACCACAGAAATGATCCCCCGCACAAGGTTGATACATGTGCCCGTAAAATAGTAGATATCCTGTGCATCCCGGATAGAGGGGGATTCCTACGGGGGAGAACTCATGGCGACAGTCATTTTTGTGGATGATGATTTCCGGCGGATGCCCCGTGCGGATATGGCTAAACTCCAGAGGATTATTGCATCTGGCAAATTTGGCGTGCATAAGGTTTCGTACAAGGACAAGGAGATCAATGTGGAGATAAAAAAACAGGGCGACAAGATCCAGGTAAAGATCGTCCGGGTGATTTAAATCCCAGAAAAATGTCTGACTCATCACAACCCTTATTGCACCGAAAATGTTACGTATAAATTATTTATAGGCAGAACTGGAGGATGGGGCAGGATGCCGGGCAGGAAGGTGCAGTATTTTACTAAGAAGGAAGAGGAGTTTACCGATCTCCTGATCGGGATCGGGATCTCCAGGATCGTGGCAAAAGTACTGGTGTTCCTGGCAAACACTCCTGAGGCTACCTCCCGTGACATTGAGCGGGGCGCCGATCTCCGCCAGCCGGAAGTCAGCATTGCGATGCAGTATCTCCATGAGCAGGGCTGGGTTGAGAGCAGGCTGGTCAGGACAGAAGCGATCGGCAGGCCGCAGAACCTCATAAAGTTGTCCCGGCCGATTGCCGAGATAATTGACCACATACAAACCGAGAAAGAAGACGAGATCCGGAAAAAAATGGTCCTTGCACAGAAAATACGGGATTATGTTTCCTAGATGGGTGCGAAGGAATATTGGCAATCTTTTTGTATACCTGTGGTGCCACTATCCGGCCCCGGGTTACATGCCGGATTCGCGCTCCGCAGAATACAGCAGGGTTTTTACCAGAAAATAGGCGAGTACGGCAGCAATGAAGAGGAGAGCGATCGCAAGCAAGATCCGGTCCTGAGGCGGGATCACTAATGACAGGTATGCATGGTTGGCCAGCATCGAACATTCATCTGCCGTACGATTATCTGTGTGGGTTTCTTACTGTCTCTATCCTTAAAAAAGTGTTGATTGCAAAAGCCTTGTTCCCCTTCCTTCCTTCCTTTTATGCCATTTTCATGCCATTTGCCGGAACGCCGGGGTCTATTACGCAAGAATACATTATTTCCGGAAAAATCATACATACCGTTTAAGGAGTACTATACCCAAAATCCAGTATGCAAACGGGAAATTCTTAAAAACGGGAGCGTGGCAGCCATGAGTGCATTCATTATTTCCGCCGGTGTTTTTACCTTTGTTATCGTACCTCTCCTTATCTTTTGTGCGCGTATCTGCGACATGAGCTTGGACACGATCCGGGTCATCTTCATGTCGAAAGGGATCAAGTACCTCCCGTCATTTATCGGTTTTTTCGAGGTGATCATCTGGCTGGTGGCCATCGGCCAGGTCATGAACAACCTGACCAATGCCGTCTGTTACATCGCATACGGTGCCGGCTTTGCCACCGGGACGTTTGTCGGGATGGCAATTGAGGAGAAACTGTCGCTTGGCCTTACCAGTGTACGGATCATCACGAAGGAAGATCCCACGGCCCTGATGCAGTACCTGCGGGCGCATGACTACGGTGTCACGAACATCAATGGGGAAGGGGGGACCGGCCCGGTAAAGATGATCTTTACGATCATCAAGAGAAAGGATCTCGCCCACGTGGTCGGTATTATCAAGGAGTTCCACCCGAAGGCATTCTACTCGGTCGAGGAAGTAAAATCAGTTGCCGAAGGGGTATTCCCCGAGAGGAGGGCAACGGGGATCTTCGGGTGGATCAGCTCGCTGCGGTACCGGCAGGTCGGGAAGTAAGCCGGTGAAGCGGGAACCTGAATCCCCAGAACCCGCGTGTTTTATCTGTGTGTCCGGTATATTCCGGAAAACGATGTCCTTACGCGTAAAAACGCCTGCCGGGTATTGCGCTCCGTACTTATTTGTTCTTTCACGTGATACAGGATCTTGACCGGTGTGGTTCCGACACGGTAGCAGGGCGGAGCCGTTAGGGTGGGCAGAATCTCCCTGTTTTCAGGTATTCTGACTGAAACAGACAGATCCGGCCGTATTATGAAGGAACGAGCGCTGATATAATGATAAAAAAACATGGTGATTATGTAACATCCACCAAAAATCAGATCTGAATTAAATTTGAGATTATATGACCGCTCTTGGGGGGCTTTGCCCCCCACCGCTCGGGCACCCCCCACTTGCGATAGTGCTGTATTACCAGTTCTGGTACCATCGCAATGCGCCCCGTCCCCCACGGGGGACTGGTGGCGCAAGAGGGGGGCAATAATAATGACTCCCGAAAACGATTTTCTACAGATCAAACAATTTTGCTTATTACCCCATTGGGGCGGATTGTGGATTATCTCCAATTATTTAACGAGTCTTACAAAATTTGCAAAAAATATCCTATACTAACTATTGGTTTGTGGTGGACTTTACTCAATCACCAAATATTATTTTAAAAATCTGGTGTTTCCCGTTTTTTTGTTCAATCAATAAAATGAAAACAATCCGAAAAAATTCAGCTCTTGACCGGCCCCGCCGCCCCTGCTTCCGGCACCTGTTTCAGGATCTCCTCCCGGAACTTCCCGAAATGGAGTTCGTCCAGCTGTTCGGAGAGCAGCCTCCCGCTCCACGCGCGGCGGTATACCCAGTCGATGATCTTTTCGATGGCAAAGAGGACCTGGTCTTCGGTCTCCACGGTCATCAGTTCCCGGCCGATCTTCGGGTGCCGGCCCCGCCGCCCGCCGACCGTAATGAGGTAATGAATGTGTGCTGATTTGAGCAGGTTGAAGAAGCAGGACTTCACGCACATGCCGCACTGGACGCACTTCTCCTCATTCAGTTCTGAGATCCCGTTCCGGATCTTTATGGCATTCTCCTTGCAGTAATAGACACAGAATCCGCACCCCGTACAGAGCCCGGGTGTCCGGATCGGTTTGATCCTTCCGATGATGCCGATCTCGTTGAGCATGGGGCTTGTGCAGGCATTCGGGCAGCCCGAGAGGCCGATGCGCATCTTGACCGGCATCACTTTCCCGAAGAGTTTCTCATCAATCTTTTTTGCGAGGCTGATGGTATCGATATTCGCGTATTGGCAGCGCTCGGTTCCGGGGCAGGAGATAATATTCACGACCTCATCTTTCTCGGAACCGACCGGTGTACCGTTCTTTTCGAGTTGCTGAGCCAGTCTTTTGAGCACGGCAGGGTTGACATGGGGGATCTCGACGGTCTGGCGTGTGGTACAGTGGACCACGCCGGTCCCGTATCTCTTTGCGATCTTCGCAATCCCCCGCAATTGCTCGACAGTGAGGATCCCGGCCGGTGCCCGGATCCGGATCGTGGTGAAATCGGGGTCCCGCTCGGTGATGACACCGCCTTTCATGTGAATACCAAACTCGTGCTGCATCTATAGTACTGATAAGAGTCGGGTTATTAAGGATGGGTTTGTGACCAAGGCAGCTGACAGATCCAAGAATCAATCTTTGTCTATTCCTTTATTCTTATTATTACTGGCTTTATACGTCAGGGCCGACATGAAATTTCAGGATTTTTTTTTTAATTATCTCACATTACGTAGATAACAAACAGTTTTTTCTGGACTGACGGAGATTCTATGTACACGAAGAGGAAATCCCTGCCATGACATCCATACATACTCCGCGAAATGCGTCTCATATCATCTGCCTTCTGCTGCTAGCCATTGCGTTGGGCCTCCCCTGCGCAACCGCAATAACCCTCACGCCCGGAAGTACTGGGATTACTACCATAGCGCAGGGAGACCCGGTCTATATCCAGGGCATCGCCACCGGTCACCCCCAACTGGGGCTCCAGATCTGGTTTATCGGGTACAATTTTGTCAAAGTCTCGACCGTGGCGGTCAACAATGACAACAGCTACGTGTACGAGCTCCAGCAGTCCGATACGGCAAACCTCGCGGCCGGGGAGTACGTCGTGCTGATCCAGCACCCGATGGAGAACGGTGTGTTCGATGTCGTTTATGATGCTTCTTCCGGAACCGTAACAAATGTCCAGACCGGTAAACCGATCTTCCAGATCACCGGGAGCGGGAGCCTCCAGAGTACGGGTGCCGTCACCGCGTTGATGAACGCGATCGGAAGCCAGAATATCGACGACACCTTTGCCGTCGTCACGTTTTATGTCAGCCCGCCTGCAACGAGTATCAATCCGATCGGCGACCGGCAGCAGGGGGAAAAGTTCACCATCAACGGAACCACCAATCTGGCTGCAGGCGACAACCTCATGGTCGATATTACATCCTCCTCGTTTAACCCGACCAGCAAGACGGAGCCCTCCGGATTTTCCGGTGCTGGCGGCATGGTCCACGTGGTGCCTGGCAATGGCAGGCTGAATACCTGGTCTTTTGTCGTGGACACCTCCACGTTTGTGCCGGACGAGTACCTGGTAAAGGTCTCGGGAGTCGAGCAGGCGGTGACCGCATCGGCCCGGTTCAATGTGGTCTGCAACGGGTCCGGGGATAGGTGCAGTATTCCGGTCATCAACACCACGGCGACCATGGCTCCGACAGCCACACCTCAAGCAAACGTGACCACGGCTCTCCCGGCAACCCCGGCACTGACCCTGGCAAGTGTCCCTGCAACAACACATCCCTCACCGATACCGGCAGCATTGTGTCTGGGCGGCATCATGGCGGTACTTCTGGTCCGCAGGTTTACATAAAAAAAGCGAACTACCAGCCCAGGTACAGGGTCTTTGTCTGCGTGTAGCTGTCCAGCGCGTGGAATCCGTTCTCCCGGCCAATCCCGCTGTCGTTTGTCCCGCCAAACGGCACTTCGGGAGGGATGGTAAGATGACGGTTCACCCAGATGATCCCGGCGTTTACTTTCTGATAGACCTCTTTTACCGTTGAGAGGTCTTTTGTCCAGACCGATGCACCAAGGCCGTACCGCGAACGGTTTGCCTCCCGGATCGCAGCGCTGAGGTCGGGCACGGTCATCACCGGCAGTACCGGCCCGAAAACCTCGTTTCTGAGGAGAGCGGCATCGGGCGCAACGTCCGTGATCAGGGTCGGCTGGTAGAAGAACCCGCGTTCGTATGCCGGTCCTGTTTTCGGGCGGCCACCGGTACTGATGGTACCTTCCTCCTGTTCGGTCACTTCTCTCACGAGTGAGTCGATGCGATCGAGCTGCTCCCGGTTGTTCAGGGGCCCCATATCCGTGCCCTGAGAGAGACCGTTCCCGATTGTAAGGCCCTCCACTTTGGCGGTGAGGAGATGCATGAACTCACCGGCAATCTTTTCATGCAGGTACAGCCGTTTGACTGCGGTGCAGACCTGGCCGGCATTGTAGAACCGGCCTCGGAGTGCCCCTTCGACTGCCCTGGGGATATCTGCATCGGGCATCACCATCATGGGGTCGGACCCGCCCAGTTCCAGCGTGAGGGCCTTGAGGTGATCTTTGGCCATCTCCCGGATCCGGTGGCCGGTTGCGCAATCCCCGGTAAAGGATATCTTTTTTACCCGCGGATGTTGTACCAGCGCCGCCCCGACCGTCTCTCCCGGGCCGGTCACGACATTGAGCACACCATTTGGCAGGCCAGCTTCCTGCAGCAGCCCTGCTATGCGGAGATTCGTGAGCGGGGCTGTCGACGCCGGCTTGAGGACAAGGGTATTTCCTGCAAGAAGTGCCGGCCCCAGTTTCCAACCCATGATGATCACAGGCATATTCCAGGGGATGATCGCACCGCAGACCCCCAGCGGGACTCTGGTCACCAGGCAGTCTCCGGCTTTACCCAGCTGTACGGCCTCTCCGGCAGGTTGTCCGGCAATGGATGCATAGTATTCGAGAATATTTGCGCATCCCCTTACCTCATCGATCGATTCTTTCAGCGGTTTACCCTGTTCCAGTGTCAGGAGCCGTCCGAGATCCTTATGATCCCGTCGCACCAGTTCCGCGGCATGGCAGAGGATAAGACCGCGATCCCGCGTCGTCTTTTCTGACCAGGTACCAAAGGCTGCATCCGCTGCGTCAACTGCCGCGTCAACGTCAGTATCCGAACCGCGGGGCACCGTGTCTATCCGTTCGCCCGTCGCCGGGTTTATCACGTCAATACGGGCTTCATCTGCCGCCGGGACAGCGGTTCCGTTGATGAGCATCTCCATGATATCTAATCCCAGGACCTACCGGTCTCATGGTTCTTTTTCCCGTATTCCTATAAAGAGGCACCGGCAGATTTTGTGAGAGTATCTGAACACAATTAATTCGAACAGGTAATGCCCCACTCTATCTCTTGTGCTCCCTTTGCTCATTTTGTATCCCATCACAAGATGAGAAGCACGTCAGAAGCCTGGTTCCCATACATGACCCAAGTTATAGAACGGATGGAAAAATAGGGCGAGAAATAAGCAGCCTATCGGATCTTCGTTCCCGGTTCTACCGGTTTCTCTGGTGTAAGGAGCGATGCCGCATCTCCGGCTGCGAGAATCATGCCGTTACTCTCCACACCGAAGATTTTTGCCGGCGCAAGGTTCGCGAGCACGATGACGCTCTTTCCGACCAGGTCATCGGGTTTGTAGAACTGCGCTATCCCGCTCACGATCTGCCGTGTCTCCCCGCCGATGTCTACCTGAAGTTTCAACAGCTTGCTCGATTTTGGGATGGCTTCGACAGCAAGCACTTTCCCGGTCTTTAACTCAACCTTACTAAAATCCTCGATAGAAATCGTCGGTATCCTCTCCATTTTTTTATTTGCCTCGCGGACACGATGCTGGAGTACGGTATCCAGTTCTGCTATCTTTTTATCTTCAAGCCGGGCAAAAAGCGGGGCCGGGGTGGTAAGAGCCCGCTCCGGCACCGCACCGGTTGCTTCTCCTATCCGGTGGGCTGCTACCATATCGTCATACCCGATCTGCGCCCAGCACTCCTGCGCCTTTGCCGGCATCACCGGTTCTATCAGGAGCGCAAGGGCTTTTGCGATTTGGATCCCGTTTTTAATAACCTGTGCCGCTGCAGCACGATCGGTCTTGATCAGTTTCCATGGTGCATTTGTCTGGATATACGTGTTCCCGAAGGCGGCAAGCGCCATGATCGTGTCTACTGCACCCTTGAACTCGTACTCCTGCATCTGGGTGTCCACGTTCACAAGACATTTTTCGATTTCAGCGGTGATGGCCGGATCGACCGTGCCGGCCGGTACGCCCCCGAACTCCTTATGGGCAAAAAAGAGCGTGCGGTACACAAAGTTCCCGAGAATGTTGACGACCTCGTTATTGATCCGCTCGCCAAAGACCTTCCATGAGAAGTTGAGCTCCTTGGTGTGACTTGTATATGCGAGCAGGTAATACCGAAGGTAGTCTGCAGGGAGACCCTTGTCGAGATAGTCCTCGTTTGTCCAGACCACGTAACCCCGTGATTTCGAGAATTTATGGTCGTCGACTTTTACCATCCCGCTCGCGACAACCGCATATGGTTCGCCGTAACCGGCGCCTTTTAAAAGACCCGGCCAGAAAATGCAGTGGTGGTAGATGATGTCGCCACCGATGAAATGTGTAACCCGGTTATCCCCGCACCAGTACCGCCTCCAGTCTTTGCCGGCTTTTGTTGCCCACTCCTCGGTGAATGCAATATAACCAATCGGTGCGTCGACCCAGACGTACACCACAAGGTCGTCACGGCCGGGAAACTTCACGCCCCATTCAAGCGTGCGGGTAATGCACCAATCGTGCAACTCGTCTTTAATCCAGCCGATCGCATAGTTCTTCGCGTTGCTCGTACCCCGGAGCCGGTCAAGGAACAGCAGGAGGTAGTCTCTGAAAGCGGAGAGCCTGAAGAAATAATGTTCCTGATCCCGGAATTCTGCCTTTGTCCCGCAGACCTTGCAGACCGGGTCCTTGATCTCGCCCGGCTCAAGGTGCTTGCCGCACCCCTGGTCGCACTCATCCCCCCGTGCCTGTTTGCCGCAGTAGGGGCAGGTACCCTCCACGTACCGGTCCGGGAGAAACCGCCTGCACTTCGGGCAGTACGCCTGGTGGACAACCTGCTTATAGACAAACCCGTTTTTCATCAGCCGTTCCACGATTTCCTGCGTCCGGTGGTGATTTACAGAGTCGTCGGTCATGCCAAAATGGTCAAAATTGACCCCGATCCGTTTAAACGTCTCATCGAAGTGCCGGTGATACCGTTCGGAGAGTGCCCGGGGGGAGATCCCCTGCTCTTCTGCTGAGACCACGATCGGCGTCCCGTGGTTATCCGAGCCCGAAACAAACACGACCTCTTCACCTGTCCGCCGCATGTAGCGGACGTAACAGTCGGCAGGGACGTACGTGCGCAGATGCCCGAGATGGCAGGGCCCATTCGTGTACGGGAGCCCGCAGGTAACCAGCAGCGGTGGTTGAGTCATTCAGGTACTTTTTAGCATGTGATACGTAATAATTCATGTACCATGGCAAAGATCCTGCCGCTTGCAACACGGGCATTCGGCGCGGAACCCCCTGTGCCGGACATCGCTACGCTCGCCAGCTGGGTAGCAGATCACCGGGGAACTGCGGCTGATCTGCATGCGTTCCGGCTCGACATATCGCTTGCCTCTCAACTCGATTCAGGCATCACGTTTCCGTGCGCCGGCGGTCTCTTCTGCCGCGACCGGATACTGGAATGCCTTGCCGGACTGAACGATGACCGGAATAGTGCTGTCGGGGAGCTGGATGTGGATCCCGGTGCACTCACGGATGATGCCATGATGCTTGCCGCACAGAAAAAAGAAGTCTGGTGCGCATTTCCCTCCCCGCACACTCTCGGAATTATCGACACATATTATGGTGACGACGATGAGTGGTGCGACGCGATCACAGGAGCCTATCGTACCCTGATGAGGGCGATGCGTGACGCAGGGATTGGGGGGCACGTGCTCATTTGTGATACTGTGGATGAAGCAGAGATTTCAGCACTCGCCGGAAAGAAGGTCTTCTTTTTTACACCTGAGCCGGACCGTGAGGATCTTTTAAAACTCATGGAATACCGGCAGCAGGTAGCAGCGGGTAACAATATGCTGGAAACTGTATTCGATCTCGCAAACGAGTACGATATCACCCGGTTAATCGTGATAGATCCGGACGATGATGGACTCCGGCTCGCATTATCGCACCTTGACCCGGACCAAGTGACGGCCGGGGGTTACTGCACAGATGCGTGCGACACCTACTGGGCAAAACTCGTGGAGAGTGCAGTATATGTGAAATGAGGTACATTCCCCATTATTGCGCACACGGGTCAGGCATTTCCGCTAATACGATCGTTGCAGATTCCCCGTGTTAATCAAAGAGATGTGTCTTTAAGTGCCCTCAAATCTTTTGTATCCCATGGACGAACCCCTCCATTTTACTCCAGCGACGACTCATTATCTGTTTTGAAGCGATTCCGGATATCCATCGCAGAGAAAGATCCGGTCTTTCCGGGAGAGGGTCAGCAGATCCCGACCCCCAGTAAAAGAATTTCAGCCAAAAGCCTGCAGGGCACACGTCATGACATGGGGCTATGGAGCAAGCATTAATAACAAGAGATAAAAGCATTGGTACAGTGGAAAGAGAGTGGTTATATGCCGCACACATGTCTCATGGTATCCCCGGGAAAAAAAACATCGGATGGATCAGCATGAAAACAAAGCCTGTGTTCTGTCTATTTCTTGTCCTTGTTGCTGGTGTAATTCTCATAAGCCCGGTCATGGGAGCTGTTCCTGTCGCATCGTTCATATCAAATGCTACCACGGGAACCGTCCCGTTTACCGTGCAGTTCATGGACACCTCCGTGAATACACCGACATCGTGGACATGGCTGTTCGGTGATGGCGGAATTTCCTCAAGCCAGGATCCGGCACATACCTACACAACTGCCGGAACCTATACCGTTACACTTATCGCAACAAACGCTGCAGGCAGCAACACCCTCACCAATGCGGGGTACATTACCGTAACGAAGACTTCATCCGTTCCCGTTGTCTCCTTCGTGACGAATATTACATCAGGCGTCGTACCTCTGACTGTTCAGTTTGTGGATGCCTCAACCAACTCCCCAAGTTCATGGGTATGGTCTTTCGGGGACGGGGGAGTCTCCACAAGTCCTGACCCGGTACATACCTATGCAACCCAGGGTTCGTATACGGTCACCCTCACTGTAACAAACTCTGCAGGCAGTAACACCACTTCACTGACCAATTATATCACAGCAAACCAGATGACAGTCACCCCGACCGCACTGTTCAAATCGACAGTGACATCAGGATACGAACCCCTGACTGTTCAGTTTGTGGATGCCTCAACCAACTCCCCGAATTCATGGGTATGGTCCTTCGGGGATGGTGGAACTTCCACACTCCAGAACCCGGCGCATACATATACAGCTGCCGGAACCTATGCGGTTACTCTCACCGCTACCAATACTATTGGCAGCAATACCGTAACCCAGCCCGGGTATATCACCGTGAATGCTGCAGTTCCTGTCACATCTTTTACCGCAAACGTGACTTCCGGTGTTAAACCCTTGACTGTCCAGTTCACTGATACTTCAAACAATACCCCCACGGGATGGTACTGGACATTCGGAGATGGCGGAACATCCTCGAGCGAGAACCCGGTGTATACGTTTTCCTCAGTCGGTTCATACGCAGTCTCACTCGGAGCCACGAACTCAGCAGGCAGTAACACGACCACAATGCCGGCATACATCAATGTGACTAATACTGTATCCCCTCCATTCACCTCATTTATAGCTGATATACAATCAGGAAACGCTCCGCTCACCGTCCAGTTCACTGATACATCAGGTAATTCTCCGAACGGCTGGCAGTGGTCGTTTGGTGACGGGACAATGAGTACCGAACAGAATCCTTATCATACCTACACCCAGGGCGGCACCTATTCCGTCAGTCTGACCGCAGTAAACTCCGGTGGCCACAACACCACAGCCCTGCCGGGGTATATCGTAGTTTCTGCACCAGTCGTTACGGCAACTCCAACGCAGGTCATAACAACCGTACCCCAAACCCTCGCCACAGCCGCAGAACAACCGACGGAAACGCAGTCCGCAGCCGTGACCACAGCCTCGCCGGGATCTGGGGGGTCATCTTCATGGACACTGCCTTTTATCGGCGTCGTTATTCTGGTACTGGTCATCATTGCACTTGTTCTTTATTCTGGAGGACGATCCGGTGGCAGGAGAAGATCGCGTGGCGGGGATCTATAAGAAAGTACCTTTCACAGATCCCCGGATACTTTTTTTAGAATCAGGAAAATCTTTTCCGGATATCGTTAAAATGAGACTGGGCAGAAGCCCTGCCCTCATCCCATTCTTTCCCGGCCGATGCACTCGAAATCGATAAATCCATTGTAGGGGTCGGTTTTTAAGAGCCGGACACTCACTTTCTGGCCAACATGAAGCCCTTGTTCCCCTTTCACCACCCGGCCTTCGGCAGGCGGTACAAGAAGCCTGACATACGTCCCCTTGTCCGCGGCGCCTGTCACAAGGCCATCGAAGGTCTTGCCGATGCTGTCCTCAAGCAGCATGGCAGCAACGGACTTCCTCATAAACCGTTTGACCTTCTTCGACGCTTTCTCCCGGTCGGTCAGCCAGATGGCCCGTTCGGAGAGGTCTGCCGAAGAATAAGGACCTAGTTTTCCCATCAGGATCGCTTTTGCCTGGCGCTGGTTAATGATATCCACGTAGCGCCGGTTCGGTGCCGTCGCATGTGTATAATCGATGACCGCGAGCGCAAAATGACCTGTTGGCGTGGCGCCTGGTTCAAGCATCATGTATTCGCCGGGTCCCATTAGTTTTATCACGGCCAGGGAGAGGTCGGGGAAATGGAGAGGATCGGCGGTCTTTTCCTTCATGAGGAACTTTGCCAGTGCTTTTGCATCCGGATTCTCCGGCAGCGTCTCCCCGAGGGTAGCAGCGGTAAGGATAATGCCGGCCCAGTTCCTCGGAGTCTTTACGACTCTCTGGATCATCGGCACACCGGCAGCACCCAGCCGGGCAACCATTGTCCCGTTTGCCGCAACCATGAACTCCTCAATCAAGGCCCGTGCCGGGTTCGGCGTCATGGCAACAAGCCCCCTGACCTTTCCGTTTTCCATGACCACTTCGGGCTCTATGGTGTCAAATTCGAGTGCTCCCTCAGCACGACGGTATTTCCGCAGGAGTTGCGCCGCGTCGTTCTGGAGATGGAGCTGCTCTTCGAGCCCGGGGATCCCTTGAATGCCCGTCGGGATGGGGCCGGTGCCCTCCAGCCACTCTCCCACGCTCTCGTACACAAGTTTTGCCTTGTTGCGGACCAGCGCCCGATAAACCTCTCCGGGAGAGAAACTCCCGTCGGGCCGGACAATAAACTCAATGATAACGGCCAGTCGGTCTTTATCCTGCAGGAGCGAGGTGATCCCGTGGGAGAGCCGGTCGGGCAGCATGGGAAAAGTGATGACACCGGTATAGACGGATGTCCCGTTATGGGCCGCATACTCATCGGTGGGTGACTGTTTTTTTATATAGAAATCGACGTCTGCTATGGCAACCTGGACCCGGATCGTGCCATCAGGAATGCGCTCACAATATTCCACCTGATCGAGATCCTGGGAATCGTAGTTGTCGATTGATGACCACAACAGCGTGCGAAGGTCGCGTATATCCTTGGGTACATCAACAAAGGTACGCTCCTGCATTTCATTGACCTCATCCATCACCAGTGGAGGGAAACGAGGTTCAAAACCGTATTTTTCCATCGCATGCCACGCGATGGTTCTGAGATCGATGTCGTGGAAATGCGACCGGTGGTTTTTCATTTCAATCGAGTGTAATTCTTATTTTAATGCATAAAAACTTCTGGAAGTACCGTTTTATAGATATCACCGGCTTTTTGAGCCCGAAAAGATCAATCCCGTACCAAACATATATGCGCATCGGTGGAGACACGCTTTTTAAAAGACGGAGTGTTTATGAAGCGGGAGCAACCTCAATACTCTCGCCAGGCCGGAGAATCTTTACTGTGAGATCTGTTGTCCGTTCGATGGCCGTTTTAAACGCCACCGGGTCCGCTGCAATCCGGTCCCAGGTATTGTAATGGATCGGTATCACGATCTTTGCTCCGACAAAATTTGCTGCCATCATGGCTTCCCTTGTTCCCATCGTATACCTCCCTCCAATGGGAAGGAGGGCAACATCGGGATGGTAAAGGTCACCGATCAGTTTCATATCGGAAAAGAGGGCGGTATCCCCTGCATGGTACACGGAAACACCATCCATCCTGACCACAAAACCCGCTGCCGCTCCCGGGTTTCCTGTCATACCCGTATCATCGATCCGTGACGAATGCAGCGCAGGCGTCATGGTGATTGTGATACCTTCAAGGATAATGGTCCCACCAATATTCATCCCCTCAACAGGAACGCCTTTTGCCTGAAGGTATTGAGCGATTTCTCCAGTGGCAACCGTCGTTTTTCTGAGGGCAACGGCTTCGCCCAAGTGGTCATAGTGCCCATGAGTTACAAGAACGAGATCCGGGTTTGTCTGGGCAACGCTGCCTTCCGGGATGAAGGGATCGATCAGAACTTTTTTTGTACCGGTAAGCAGCACGCAGGCATGGCCGAGCCAGGTGAGTTGCATATATGCTGATGGGAATTAGGTTGGGATGAACATTATTGTATTGACCGGCTGGCAGCACATGGAGATAAAATCCGGTTTTGCCAACAGTACTGGCCGTATATAAAAGAGATTCCGGGATGTGGCAAAAGCCACCTTTATGTCACGTCGATCAGTTCTGCTTCGGTAATATCGATGGATTCACCCAGATTGTCTGACGTAGCGCTTCGGGTCATCTGCTCGGATAGATCACGGTCTTCCATCACATCCCGGATCCGGTTGATGTAAGGATCGATGGTTGGATCTTCCTGTTCCTCGATTACGTGCCGGTATTCCCGCAGTGTGGACGGGCTGACACCGAGTTCATCGGAAACTTCCTTCATGGTCTTTCCCGATGCTACGAGATCTTCCATCTTTGCCTTGTCAAATGGCATCCTGAAATCAAGCTCCCGGAAGAGCTTGAGTCTGACCCGAGCCCGGGCGACCGTCTTACTGAGTTTCTCATCACCGAGTTCACGGGCGATCTCGGTGTCATTCTTTCCCGCATAAAACGATGTAACGAGCTTGGCGAGCTGGATCGGTTTGAGCGAAGTCTTGAAGATTCCCTGCTCGATAATCTCACGCATCACCAGCGCGACCTCGCGTTCAATCGCATCGCTATCCCTGAGGGTGCCATGAATGTTTTTCATCGGCTCGACAATCTTAGTCTTGCCCGACATGGTGCTGAAAAGTTCCAGCAGCTGTGTTTTTCGTTTGTCTTCCGTCATTGCATACCCCATCTTGGGATTAGGATATACAATACTTCGTCAACTATTTAATCCTATCTTACTGTTCTTTTGACCAGAAACCTTTTATTTGAGTCTGGATCGCACTTCAGGCCACCCATTTCTTCTTGCAGAAAATCCCGGTTCCGGTCCAGTATATTCCGGACTCCCGATAATTACTTCGCGTACTTCACAGGGACCGTCATAAGCACCCACAAGACCCGGACACGAGCCTTTTTGTCGGGAGTCGTATAACTGTATAAGAGACCAAGTTTCAGGGATCCTGCATGAGTGATGTTTTTGAGAATGTTATGGATCTGGCCAAGCGCCGGGGATTTATCTGGCCCACCTCCGAATGTTACGGTGCGGTGGCAGGTTTTATCGATTACGGCCCGCTCGGCGCGATGATGAAGCGACGGATCGAGGATATCTGGCGACATTTTTACGTTTTTCAGGAGGGTTATTACGAGATTGAGTGCCCGACGATTGCACAGGAAGCGGTCTTTATCGCGTCCGGGCATGTGAAAGGATTCTCCGACAAGATGTGCCAGTGCCCGCACTGCAAGGAATACCTGCGGGCCGACCATGTGGCCGACGGCGGCGGGGTGTGCGGGGCGGCGACCATGGATAACGAGACGCTTGCAGCTGCAATTGCCACCTGCAAGTGTCCTGCCTGTGGGAAAGTGCTCGGGAACGTCGAAGTCTACAACTTCAACCTGATGTTTTCAACGACAATCGGCCCTGGTTCGCAGCGGGTCGGCTACCTGCGCCCCGAAACGGCGCAGGGGATGTTTGTGGATTTTGCCCGGCTGCTCCGGTTCTACCGGGACAAGTTACCCTTCGGTGCGGTGCAGATCGGCAAATCTTACCGCAACGAGATCTCGCCCCGACAGGGTATGATCCGTCTTCGCGAGTTCACGCAGGCTGAGGCCGAGATCTTTGTCCACCCGGACGAGAAAAACCACCACCCGGCATTCAGCAGGTATGCAAATTACCGGATGCCTCTTCTGACGTACGTCCACCAACAGAAATGTGAACCCGCAGTCGAGATGTCGATGCGCGAGGCGGTGGATGGCGGTGTCATCGCAAACGAGTACGTTGCCTACTATGTCGCTCTCACCCACGAAATGCTTGCCACGATCGGGATACGGCCGGACCGGCTCCGGTTCCGCCAGCACCTTCCCGATGAAAGGGCGCACTATGCGACAGACTGCTGGGACGCGGAAGTGTACTCGGAGCGCTTCGGCTGGGTCGAGACCGTCGGGATTGCCGACCGGACGAATTACGACCTCAATGCCCATGCAAAGCAGAGCGGTACAACAATGACAGTTTTCATTCAGTACGATACGCCAAAGAAGGTCCAGCGCCGGCGGATCATTCCGAACATGGGGGTGCTCGGCAGGCAGTACCGAAAGAAAGCAAAGGCGATCTTTGCGGCCCTTGAGACCGCAACACCCTCTCCCGATGGCGCCGATGTGACCGTTGACGGCGAGACGATCCACATCCCCGCAGACCTCTTCGAGGTCAGGGACGAAGTCGTGGATGTCCGGGGCGAAGAGATCGTGCCCCATGTGATTGAGCCCTCGTACGGGATCGACCGAATGTGCTACGCCGTGCTCGAACAGGCTTATGACGAGGACACCGTAGACGGCGAGAAACGCACAGTGCTCCGGCTCTCCCCTAAGGTCGCTCCCGTACAGGTTGCCGTCTTCCCACTCATGTCCCGCGACGGTCTTGACACGCTTTCTGAGGAGATTACGACCACACTCCAGAAACACGGCATCCTCGCGGAGTATGACGACTCTGGCGCAATCGGCCGCCGCTACCGCCGACAGGATGAGATAGGCACGCCGTTTGCGATCACGGTCGATTACGAATCAAAGGAGACGCACACGGTTACGATCCGGGACCGGGACAGCATGAAACAGGTAAGGATCGCCATTGATAAGCTGCCCGGGATGCTTCCAGCGCTTGTCGGGGGAAGCATCCGGTTTGCGGAAATCGTATAATCTTTTTTCAGTCAGCCATCCCTGAATCCGCCCTTCACAGCCTGTTATTGCCGCATTTCTTTTCAGAGGATACCCACTCTGATCAGTTTGAGTGAAAGAGCCGGTGCCAAAAGATAAACCCCGGGCCGGTATCGGATTCCCATTTTTCGAATATCGGACAATTTAACAAAATTAATTATATCCCGGGCAATATGCATCACGGAAGGACAGAGGAAGAACTCCAGTCATATCTGGCTCTCCGGTAGGCCAACCGGTATTACTGGTTTGGAATAGATGTGCATAGGAAGGGGAATTCTACCAGTGTTCTCATTACGATAATAGGTGGAGGATTCTCATGGACTTACGGCATTTCCCGTTTCGACTGTTTGTATCTTTTCTGCTAATATTTCTGGTTATTGTCCCGGCAGTACCGGCCGCGGAACATACCTTAAATCCCGGGGATTCAATCCAGACAGCAATTGACACAGCCGCGGACGGCGACATCATCATCCTGAACCCGGGTACGTTCACTGAAAACAATATTCAGATCATGAAGAACCTCACAATCCGGGCCAACACCTCCTTTGGCGGAACTGCCGCGAACACCATCGTCAACGCAGAGATGGGAGGCACGATCTTTAACCTCACCGGGCAGTACCATATATACGGTCTCGATAACCTGACGCTTGAGAACGGGTATTCTTCCGGCAACGGGGGTGCGATCCGGACCTCTTCACCCGACAGCATCGTGATGATGACCTCATCGGTCATACGGAACTGCTCGGCGCAGGACGGGGGTGCTGTCCTTATCAGCGATGGATCACATGTCATCCTGACCGCATCGGAGATTGTCAACTGCTCGGCTGTGCAGGGCGGGGCCATTGCCAATCTCAACGGCTCCTCTCTCTTCCTGTTCGGAGTCCGGATATCCAACTGCTCTGCAGTATCCGGCGGCACGATTTTCGATGACGAGGGGTCCGTCGCCCTGATAGCGCAGTCGGAGATCTCCGACAGTTCGGCAGACCTCGGGGCAGCGGTCTACGACGTTGACCTGTCCCAGCTCATCATGGTCAACTCATCGGTCATCAACTGCACAGCGACGGATTCCGGCGGCGCCGTCTATACAACAGACAGCGGTAAGTATACGAATATCAGCTCCACAACATTCACAAACTGCACTGCCACCCAGGGAAATGGCGGGGCGATCTATACCCACAACGTCACCGCTTTCAATATATCCTCCTCGACATTCACCAATTCCTCGGCACTGGATGGCAGCGCGATCTACAGCAGCAACAGCTCAGGGACCCTGGGGTTCTCCCGGTTGTACCAGAATACCGGAACGGCAGTCTCTGCGTATAACGGGACCCTCAACGCAACGTACAACTGGTGGGGCTCAAATGCCGGTCCCCGCGGGGACACGAGCGGTTCAGTAATCAGTGACCCGTGGCTGGTGCTCGGCGTCACCGCTTCCCCGGCGACAGTTGGTATCGGCCAACCGGCTCTTATCCGTGCAAACATGACCTTCAACTCAGCCGGTGTCGATCTTTCATCGGATGGTTATATCCCGAACGGTACACCGGTCACGTTTGCGATTACTGATGGTGCCGGGTCCCTTTCGGTCACCACAAATATCATAACAAAAGGTGGTGCAGAGACGGCATTCACGCCAACAGCAGGAGGGACTGCGGTCATCAATGCCAGCGTTGCCAGCATGTCCGTGGGCATCCCGGTCATCGTAACTTCCCGTGGTTCCGGGGGTGGTTCCGACTCCGGATCGGGTTCCGGCGGCCCCTCATCCATAACGGTTACTTCACCTGGCGGCACCGCCGGCCAGACTGTCGAGTTTGAGATCGGGGAAAGTCTTGGCGGAAATACCGGTTATGTGATTGAAACGGTCTCGATTGTCCCGTCCCAGACCCTTGGCTCCACCGATCTTACCGTGTCGGATGCCACTCTGTTTACGACACCGCCGGGCGACAGCAGGATCACGGACGGCGTTGTTGCAATCGCCCTTGTGGGCGTCAACCCGTCTGCAATCACATCGGGGACCATCTCATTTACCGTTTCGGGGTCCTGGTTATCCCAGCACGACCTCACCCCGCAGAACATCGTTATGATGAGGAACGACGGCAACGGGTGGTCCGAACTGCCCACCGCATTTGTCGGCCAGGAGGGAAATGCATATACTTTCACGGCTACAACCCCGGGATTCTCGTATTTTGCGATCACTACCAGGCTCCTGAACGCCACAGCAGAGGTGTCTTTACCGGTAAATACACCTCAAACCAATGCACAGGTCGTGCCAGCAGGGAGTAATGCGCCGCTCCCCTCCTCATCGCCGTCCGGTGAATCTATCCCGACCACCGCACCAGTGGCAATCCAGACCACAGCAGTGCCGGCTGCTGCCGGTGCTGGTCCAGGGTCCCCGCCACTTCTCCTCATTAGTGGAGGACTTGCCGGGATTGTGATCGTGATTGTTGCCGGGTTCTTCATCCGGCGCAGGTGGATCCGCCGCCAGAACCCGGCGTTGTTCCGTGAGTATGATTGATCCAACCGGACCTGCGGCCGTTTTGTTCAGGTGGCAGGGGGGGTGATGGAGGGGCCCGACGATTCCGATCCCTTTTACAATTCCCTATATTACCCGGCGAGATCAACCTCTCATCAGCCATTATGACCTGCATCAGCCATCCCCTCATCCGGCCCGACAGTATTGAGTCACGCGAGTACCAGCTTGCGATCGCGATGAAGGCGCTGGATGCAAATACGATGGTGATCCTCCCGACGGGACTCGGGAAGACCGCCATCGCACTGCTTGTTGCTGCATCGCGGATTTACAACGACGGGGGACGGGTGCTGATGCTTGCCCCGACAAAGCCTCTCGTCGAGCAGCACCTCCGTTTTTTCGAAAAATTTTTGATAGCAAAAAGCCTGGCCGGTCCTGACGTGTCCCCGTTTGCGATGTTTACCGGGGAAGCCCCGCCCGCGGAACGCACCGCAGACTGGGAACGGGCGCAGGTCATCTTCGCGACACCGCAGGTAATAAAAAACGATCTCATCGCGGGGCGCTATACCCTGCAGGACGTGACCCTCATGATTGTCGATGAGTGCCACAGGGCTGTGGGCAATTATGCGTACGTGTTTCTGGCCCGGCGCTATCATGACACCGCCAGCAAGCCTCTGATTCTTGCCATGACCGCATCGCCCGGAGGTGTGCAGGAGAAGGTTCAGGAAGTCTGTGCAAATCTCGGTATCACCCAGATCGAAAACAGGACCGAGAATGACCCGGATGTCAGTCCCTATGTCTACGAGCGCGATATCGAGATACACCAGATCGATCTTCCCGGGGAGCTGAAACAAGCCATCCATGCGGTTCATACCCTGATCGACAACCGGCTTGCGCTCCTTGCCTCGCTTGGTTTCACCGTCCCGAAACGGGAACACCTTTCGATGAAGGAACTCAACAGCATCAACGCCCAGATCCAGCAGAGGATCCAGAACCGCGACCCGGCGGGATACTCGGCTGCCTCGGTCTACGCGGAGTGCATGAAACTTAAACATGCCGTGACCCTTGCTGAATCTCAGGGAAGTGAAGTGTTCAAGGGCTACGTGGCAAAACTGGTTGCTGAAGGGATGGGTGCGGGAGGGAGCAAGGCCAGCCAGCGGCTGAGCAGGGACCCGGTTTTCCGCGCGCTCTTTGAAAAGACGCTCAGCTGGACCGGGGAACTTCATCCCAAACCCGCCATCGTCCTCGGCCTTGTCAGGGAACAGCTGGAACGCCATCCTGACAGCAGGATCATTATCTTTGCCACCTTCAGGGATACCGTGCAGCTTCTCGTGGATTACCTTTCCAAAAATGGGATACTCAGCGAGCGGTTCGTTGGTCAGGCAACAAAAGACGCGGAAAAAGGGCTCTCGCAGAAAAAGCAGATAGCCGCCCTCACCCGGTTCCGGGAAGGGGAGTTCAAGGTGCTTGTCGCAACCTCTGTCGGGGAAGAGGGCCTTGACGTCCCCTCGACAGACATGGTGATCTTCTACGAGCCGGTGCCGTCAGAGATCCGATCCATCCAGCGTAAAGGGCGTACCGGAAGATCTGCCGCAGGAAGGGTGGTCATCCTCGTAACAAAGGGTACTTCTGATGATGTATACCGGTACGTGAGCCAGTCCAAGGAAAAAAGAATGCAAAAGAACATGCAGCAGATGAGCAGGACGTCACTCCCCCAGCAGGTTGTTGAAAGCCAGGCGCTCATCGAAGAGTTCACCCCGCAGGGCCCGGCCATCCGGATCGATGATCGTGAAACCTCCTCAAAGGTTGTCGAAGAGCTCTCTTCTATGGGAGCGGCGATCAGGCTCGAACGCCTTCCCCAGGGAGACTACGCAATCGGGGACCGGATCCTTGTCGAACGCAAAACCGCCCGTGATTTTGTCGATACCCTCATCAACCGGGATCT
>Ga0187874_10001013_pt1 | contig 28902 bp, 23 predicted proteins | sample June2016WEW_16_1_3_FD_132993 | JGI IMG/M metagenome (GOLD analysis project Ga0187874, IMG submission 132993) | Peatland microbial communities from SPRUCE experiment site at the Marcell Experimental Forest, Minnesota, USA - June2016WEW_16_150 | ecosystem: Environmental > Terrestrial > Soil >... | reverse complement strand
GGCTGGACGAGCTCTTGTCCAGACGCTTTTTCGCCACGAGCTTCAGCGGCGAGCCGCGCGCCGCGGTGGAGGCAGCATCGAACCTGCTCCAGCGTCCTAGCTCAGGACGGCTCAGCGTCGCTCTCGTGGCGCCGTCCTACGGCCTGGTCCGGGTCGGTCGCCTCGAACAAGCCATAGAGCTGCTCAGGCCATTGGCGGACAGCGGCGCGCTGCCAGCGACCGACGAGTCGTGGGACCAATGGGGCATGCTCGAAAGCCTTGTCGCCGCCCTCGTCTACGCGGGGCGCCTCGGCGAGGCAGAAGATCTCCTGGTTCGCGCCTACGACCTGGTCGTCGATCAACCGGCGGCCGAGGCGAGAGCGCACGTCGCCCACGGGCTCGCCCTCCTACACCTCGAGCAGGGACGCCCATTGAGCGCTTTTCGCCGGGCCAGCGAGTCCTACACCCTTTTCCTCCAGCTCGGGCGCTCGTCTGCCGCCCGATGGCCGTATATTGCCGCAGCGCAGGCTCTCGCAATGACCGGACAGGTCGATCGCGCCACCGAGACCCTCGCCGCACACGACGCGCTTGAGCTCCCCACGATTCTGCTCAACGAGACCGACCTCCTCCGGGCCCGCGCCTGGACGGCAGCAGCAGGTGGCGACCTCCCCGCAGCCCGTCATCAGCTCGAAGCGGCGGCCGACCTCGGCGAAGAGATTGGGGACCTCCTCGGCGCCACGAACGCCTTGCACAGCCTCGCCCGTCTTGGCCACGCCCGACAGGTGGCGGCCCGTCTCGCTCATCTCGCCACTCGTGTTGACGGCCCCCTGGCGGCCGCCCGCGCCGCCTACGCGAATGCCGTCGCCGCCCGAGACATCAACGCCTTCGAGAAGGTGTGCCAGGATTTCGAGGACTTGGGCACGATCCTTTACGCGGCCGAGGCGAGCGCAGAAGCCGCCGTCATGCTCAGACGAGACAGCCAAGCTCGCAAGGCTGCCGCTGCCGAGCAGAAAGCGGCGCGACTCCTTGCCCGCTGCGAAGGGGCAACGACGCCTCCGGTCCGCACGATCACGGCGCGTGCGCGCCTCACACCGGGCGAGCTCGATGCGGCGCTTCAGGCGGCAGCGGGTCGCACCAACAAAGAGATCGCGAGCAACATGTTCCTCTCGGTTCGAACCGTCGAAAGCCACCTCCAGCGCGTCTACGAGAAGCTCGGGATCTCGGGACGCCATGAGTTGGCCGAAGCCCTTCGTGACCAATCGACTCCCTGAGTTTCGCAGAAGCTCCTGACACGACCGTTTCTGGGACCGCCGGCGTGGAGCGTGCCGGCTCCCTCGAGACCGGTGAACGGCCCAGATCAGTAGTACCGGTTTCGGAATTCCAGTAGCGGCTACTGAGGACCGATCGCCTTCGCTGTGGTGCGCTGTAGGTGTGACAGCGATACTGCCAACTCACCCTCTGTCTTGCACGGCTCCTGATCGGCTCCGCTGGATTGCTGATTTTCTCGATCTGGCCGACAAGGCCATCTCGATCATCGCTTGCGTTCAGGGTGTCGAGTACTCCGAGCAGTTGCACACGGGCGCTCAAAGGGACCTTCGTGCCTGGGCACGTTGGCTTGATGCCCGACCGGATCTCGCCGCTGAAATGGACGTTGCCCGGCTGGTGCTCGGGGCCAAGGTGGAGGACGAATCACAGATGCCCTTTCATTCCAGTCTCCTCACCACTCGTCCCTCCCCCTCCGCTCCGCCCTCAACGGGGGAGGGGGAGGACAACTTCAATCACGGACTTTCAACTCACGAAGGGGGACTCAATGTCGCTCCTCAGCACACGACCGGTGCCTGAGCAAACCGCTGACCTCGATCACCAGATGTCGTCTCGTAACGAGAGAAAAGCTCATACTTTGGGACTGACCTCGGCGACAGGGCTGGTCATCGGCAGCATCGTCGGGACCGGCGTCTTCACGATGCCGGCCGTGTTGGCCGGTGCCGGCACGATGTCGCTTGTTGTCCTGGGAGTAATCGCTGTAGGTGCGCTGCTCCTGGGCGTGCTGTTCGGCCAACTCACAAAGCGCGTCCCCAACAGCGATGGGGGCGTCTATGCCTACTCTCGCCACGAGTTCGGTGACTTCGCGGGCTATCTCGTTGGCTGGTGCTACTGGGTCCAAGCCTGGGCCGGCAATGCGGCCATCGTCGCGTCCTGGGTGTTCTACGTCGACGCCCTGTTCTCCATCAACCACCCGAGTGACATGGAGAACTGGGGCATCGCCCTTTTGGGCCTGTGGGTGCCTGCGGTCGTCAATCTGGTCGGGGTCCGACAGATGGCATGGTTCCAGAACCTCACAGTCGTCTTGAAGTTCCTTCCCCTGCTCTTTGTGGGCGTAGCCGGGTGGTTCTTCGTTCGCACTGCCAACTTCGGAGCCTTCAACGCCTCTGGTGGGAGCCTTTACAGCGGCATCGGGATCGCGGCCGGTGTGGCGCTCTTCGCGTTCATCGGTGTCGAGGCAGCGGCGATCACGGCCAAGCGAGTGAAGAACCCGCGTAAGAACGTCGGTCGGGCTTCTGTTCTTGGAACTGCCGCTAGCGCCATTTTGTACGTGCTCGTGTCGGCGGCCGTCATGGGGCTCGTACCCCACCACGTGCTCTTGAACAACGGTTCGCCGTTCGTCAACGCTTTCCAGGCCATGTTCCCCCACGGGACCTGGCCCGGGAAGTTCATCGCTGCGCTCGCGGTCGTGTCGGGCATTGGCGCCCTGAACGGCTGGACTCTCATTGTCACGGAGACCTCGCGGGCGATCGCCAAGGACGACCTGTTCCCCCGGCCATTCGCCTGGGCGGACAGCAAGGACACGGCCTGGTTCGGCATCGTCGTCGGAGCCGCGCTGCCCTCGTTGCTCATGCTGTGGCGCTACACCACCACCTCGGGGTTCACAGTGTTCACCTATCTAGTCGACCTCACCGTGGTCACCGTGGCCATCCCCTATTTCATGTCGGCTATCGCCCAGCTCACCTACCTCGTGTCACGTCGCCGGCGTGTTCACGGCTGGCTGCTCGCCCGCGACCTGTCCGTCGCTGGCACGAGCGTCCTGTTCTCGATGTGGGTCACCTTCGCCTCGGGCTACCAGGTCGTGTACCAGGCACTCGTCGTGCTGCTCGTGGGGCTTGTCCTTTACGCCTTCTTGAACGCCCGCCGGGAGCGTCTCGGTGAGATCGGCGAACCCGTGGACAACCCCCCCGAGCAACCGGAGGTCGAGCTCATGGCCGGACCGGCAGTCGCGTCGTCCAGGTCGGTCTGAACATGCAGGCAACAAACGACGACAAAGACCCGACAGGAGGAACTGCTATGACATTTCGTGTCGATTCAGAGGTGGGCCAGCTCCGCCAGGCCATCATCCATCGTCCTGGTCTGGAGCTGTCTCGCCTCACGCCACAGAACATCGGCGAACTGCTCTTCGACGATGTGATGTGGGCCAAGAAGGCAAAGGAGGAACACGACGCCTTCGCCGAGGCGCTACGGGAAAAGGGCGTCCGAGTGCATTACTACGCGGAGCTTCTCGCGCAGGTGCTCGAGATGAGCGAGGGCCGAGCGTTCGTGCTCGACCGTCTGTGCACTCCGGAGATCCTCGGGCCGATGCTGGTCGATCCACTGCGGCACCTCTTTGAGGATCTCGACGGCGAGGGACTCGCCACGTATCTCGTCGGCGGGGTGTTGAAGGGCGACATGCACCCAATCGGTTCGAGAAGCAGCCTCAAATGGGAGACGCTGCGCGCCGACGACTTCCTTCTCGCGCCCCTGCCGAACCACCTTTTCCAAAGAGACAACTCCTGTTGGATCTATAACGGAGTGTCCATCAATCCCATGGCTAAGGCTGCCCGCCAGCGCGAGACGCTGCACAGCAGGGCGATATACCGCTTCCACCCGCTGTTTGCCAAAGCGGATTTCGTCACCTACTACGGTGATGACGACCTGAACCACCTTCCGGCGTCAGTCGAAGGTGGTGACGTGCACGTCATCGGAAACGGCACGGTGATGATCGGGATGGGGGAACGTACTTCCCCGATGGGAGTCGAGATCCTCGCAGGACAGCTGTTCGCCTCCGGTCAGGCGCACACCGTCCTCGCCGTAGAGCTACCGAAGTCGCATGCAATGATGCACCTCGACACAGCGATGACGATGGTCGATCGCGCGACCTTCGTCCTCTACCCATACTTCGACAGGCACCTCCGCTCGTGGACGATCACCCCGGGCGAGGATGGCCGGTTGGACGTCTCGCACAACCACAACCTGTGGGAAACCCTTGCGGAGGTGTTCGGTGTCGCGCAGGTCACGGTCCTGATCACCGACGAGGACATGCGGGCTGCTGAGCGCGAACAGTGGGACGACGGGACGAACTACCTCGCGGTGGCCCCGGGCCTGGTCTTCGGCTACGACCGCAACGTCGCGACGAACACGATGCTCAGAAAGCACGGGATCGAGGTCGTGAGTGTCCCAGGAGGCGAGCTCGGTCGCGGGCGAGGTGGCCCTCGCTGCATGGTTTGCCCGATCGAGCGCGACCCGGCCTAGAAGAAGGGAGTGTAGACGTGACCACGGATCTTCACGGACGGAGCTTGCTCAAGGAGGTCGACTTCTCCAAGGAGGAGCTCACCTACCTGATCGACCTCGCGGAGCAGCTGCGTGACGACAGGCGTTTGGGATTCGAAGTGCCGCAGCTCATTGGTCGCAACATTGCGCTTATCTTCGAAAAACCCTCGACGCGTACGCGCTCGGCCTTCGAGATAGCTGCACACGAACAGGGTGCCCACGTCACCTATCTCGGTCCAGGGGAATCCCACCTCGGTCACAAAGAATCGATCAAGGACACAGCCCGCGTGCTTGGACGCATGTTCGACGGGATCGAGTACCGAGGTTCCGCCCAGGAGAACGTAGAGACCCTCGCTCGCTTTGCCGGCGTCCCAGTTTGGAACGGGCTGACCGACAAGTGGCACCCGACCCAGATGCTCGCCGACGTCCTGACGATGCGGGATCACTCGAAGCGTCCATTCGAGGAGGTCGCCTATTGCTACCTGGGTGACGCCCGGAACAACACGGCGAACTCGTTGCTCGTCACCGGGGCGCTCTTTGGAGCTGACGTCCGCTTGGCGGCCCCCGAGGAGCTGTGGCCGTCGACTGAGGTGCACGACATCGCCAAGCGACTTGCCGCCACATCAGGTGCCCGAGTGACGATCACAGCCGATGTTCACGAGGCCGTTAGGGGCGTGGACTATCTCTACACCGACGTCTGGCTCTCGATGGGCGAGGCAGAGGAGGGCTGGGGTCAGCGAATTGAACAGCTGCTTCCCTACCAGGTGACCACAGAGCTCTTGAAGGCGACCGGCAATCCCTCCGTCAGGTTCCTGCACTGCCTTCCCGCCCTACACGACCCGGAAACCGAAATAGGGAAGCTGATTTTCGAGAAATGGGGCCTGAACGGGCTCGAGGTCACAGACGAGGTATTCGAATCAGACGCGTCAATTGTGTTCGAACAAGCAGAGAACAGGATGCCCACGATCAAAGCCGCAATGATCGCCACGCTCGTGGACTGACGAGAGGTCATTGTCTTGTAGTAGTTGCTGACTCCGGGATCCCGTAGCGACTACTGAGGAGCAATCACCCCTGTCGTGCTTGGCTATATACATGGACAGACAAAGCCGCATAGCCGTGCAGGCCATCGGCCCCGAATAAGGAGGTTGTTTTCTGATGACTGATAACCAGCTGAAGAGTGACGTGGAACTCGAGCTCAGGTGGAGTCCGGAGGTCGATGCCCGCAACATAGTGGTCGCAGTCGAACATGGTGCAGTAACGCTCTCCGGGTATGTATCGTCGTTTTACGAGAAGATGCGTGCGGTATCCACCGCGGAACAGGTCTACGGCGTCAGCGCTGTCGCAGACGAGATAGAGGTGCGCCTTCACGCGTCGCACGTGAAGGAGGACTCAGAGATCGCCAAGTCGTTGGCGCACATTCTTGCGTGGAACACTGTGCTTGCTGGCCAACAGATCAAAGCAACAGTGTCGAACGGTCACGTCACCCTCACGGGGGAGGTGGACTGGGACTACGTGCGTCAAGAAGCGAGTCGCGCGACGGAGTACGTCCTCGGCGTCAAGTCGGTGGCGAACCGGACCGTCGTAAAGCCACGTGTCCCGGCCTCCGAGGTTGAGAAGCACATCAGAAGCGCTCTGACCCGTAATGCTGCGATCAACGCTCGCCAGGTCCATGTCACGACGTTGGGCAACAAGGCAGTGCTCACAGGTCACGTGCACTCGCTCGCCGAGGACCGCATCGCGAGGAACGCCGTGTGGCAAGCAAAGGGAATTGGCGAGATCGAGGATCGTCTCCTTATCCAGCCCTGACTCCCAGCTCGTCCAGCGGGGCTGCGATGGGCATCGCCCCGTTCTGCCTTGACCACGAAGCAGTCGGTGTACGTGTCAAAGAGAAAGGAAATGGCAATGGCACTAATCAAACATGACGAATCCAAGCATCAGGTTGAGCCGAAGCATCACGACTTCTTCGATGAGTTCTTCGAGGGCTGGTCCGACATGTTTCGACCGGTTGTTTTCTGGCCTGGGCGAGTGATTGGCACCATTCGAGTTGAGGAGTTCAGAGAGAATGGAGCAGAGGTCGTTCGTGCTGAACTCCCCGGCATCGATCCAGACAAGGACCTAGAAATCTCTGTCGTGGGCGACACGCTGCGCATTGATGCGCAACGACGCGAAGAAGAGAAGAAAGAGGGACGCGACTACGTCCGCAGGGAGCATCGTTATGGGACGTACCATCGTGAGTTAGTGTTGCCGAAAGGAACCTCGCAAGACGATATAAAGGCGAGCTACAAGGACGGGATCCTCGAGGTTCGCATTCCCGTCGTGGAGCCCGAACTGGAAGTTGGGAAGAAGATTCCCGTCACAACACACTGACATTGTTCTCGATCTTGGGCGGGCGTGTCTCTCTCCGATCGTTTGCCGATGGCAGGTGATACGCCAAGGAGCCTAAGTCTTGTCCCCTCCTCGACCTTCCTCCTCGTGGGCACGAAAGCGGACGAAGTGGGACGCCCGGCGGCGCCGGCTTCGCTGCAAGCGTTCAGCATGGGTAGAGGCAGGTCGGGGAGTTGGGGCGGGGGTGATCCGGTAGAAGCGAGTCTTCACCAGTTCCACCAACAATAGATAGACGACGACCATCCCGAACAGCAGGAGGAAGAATTTCGCCGGCAAAGGGGTGAATCCCAAGAGGTGCGCTAACCCTGTCCACGGCAGGATCGCGCCGACCAGGGCCATTCCGGTCGGCACGAGAAGCATCGACATGCTGGGCCGGCTCGTGAAGAACGGGACCCTACGGGTCCTGATCACGTAGATGACCAATGTCTGGGTGGCGATCGACTCGACGAACCAGCCGGTCCTGAACTCGACGTGGCCAGCGTGCAGGACGGCGAGCATGATCCAGAAGGTAAGGAAGTCGAAGATCGAGCTCACCGGTCCAAATATGGACATGAAACGCCTAATGAATTTGATGTCCCATGCCGCCGGTCGGGCCAACGCCTCGGGGTCCACTCGGTCCGTCGGGATTACCATCTGACCGGCGTTGTAGAGGAGATTATTGAGGAGTATTTGTGTTGGCAGCATCGGCAGGAACGTCAAGAACACCGAGGCACCAGCCGCACTGAACATATTGCCGAAGTTCGAGGACGTAGCCATCAGTACGTACTTCATGGTGTTGGCGAATATGCGACGACCCCCCATTACCCCTTCGGCCAGCACCCCGAGATCCTTGTCGAGCAGCACGACGTCGGCGGCGTCCTTGGCTACATCGGTCCCTGAGTCCACCGAGATTCCGACATCGGCGTGGTGCAGTGCCACTGCGTCGTTCACCCCGTCTCCGAGGAACGCCACGTCCTTTCCGGTGCCGCGGGCCACCTTGATGATGCGCGACTTCTGGTCGGGGCTGATCCGGGCGAACACCGTGGTGGCCGGGATCGCCGCCGCGAGGTGTTCGTCGTCGAGCGACTCGACCTCGGTGCCGGTGAGTACTGCCGCGCAATGGAACCCGATGTCCGCGCACACTTTGGCTGCCACTAGACCGTTGTCTCCGGTGATGATCTTCACGTCCACGCCCAGTCGTTGGAGCTGGGCGATCGAGGAACCGGCGTCGGCCTTAGGGCGGTCGGCGAAGGTCAGAAAGCCGACGAATGTCAACCCGTGCTCGTCCTCGGCGCTGACCGTCTCCAGGCCCTCGGCCGAGCGGGTGGCCACGGCCACCACCCGGGCCCCTTCGTCGAACAGTGTCTCCAGCGCCGGCCGAGCCCCCTCGGGGAGGTTCGTGCACCGATCCAGCACTACCTCGGGAGCTCCCTTGGTGATCAGCAGTGGCTTGCCAGCGGGATCTTTGACCAGCACGGAGACCAGCTGGCGCTCGTGGTCGAAGGGAAGGACGCCCAGTCTTTCGTAGCTGGCGGCCGTGGCGGCCGCCTTTTTTCCCGCAGCCGCCCCAGGTGCCGACCACAGGGCCTGGTCCAGCGCGTTCCCTCCTACCGGTCCCTCCCCGGCGACCGTCGCCTCGTTGCACACCAGCCCGAGCAGGAACGCGCGATCGCCCTCCCCCCCGTCGGAGTCAAGCCCACGCTCGAAGGTGATCACTCCTTCGGTCAGGGTGCCAGTCTTGTCGGTGAAGAGAATCTCGATGTTGCCCAGATCCTCGACGGCCACCAGGCGCTTTACCAGCACCTTCCTCGCCGCTAGGGCCTTTGAGCCCGCAGAGAGGCTTACCGTCACGATGGCCGGCATCATCTCCGGGGCGATGCCGATCGCGATGGCAAGCGAGAAGAGCAGCGCCTCGAGGAGAGGCCGTGCAAGCGCCACATTCATGATGAATATGAACACCGTCAGCACGGCCGCCACCCCGAACAGGAACCGCGAGAAGTGCGACAGGCCAACCTCGAAGGCTGTTTGAGTCTGCCTTTCGGACAGGCCCGCCGCGATCTTCCCGAAAGCCGTGTGGGCACCGGTCTGAACCACCACGCCAAGGGCTGACCCCTGGTGGACGATGGTTCCCATGAACGCGCATCCGGGCTGGTCCAGTGCCCGGTGGTCGGTGACGGCTGCCACCGACTTGGCTACCGGCAGCGACTCGCCTGTCAGCGTGCCTTCATCGCACTCGAGCTCGTCGACCTTCAGTAGGCGGAGGTCGGCCGGCACGAGAGCGCCAATGCGAAGCGATACCACGTCGCCTGGCACGAGGTCGGTCACCGAAACCCGGGTCATCCGTCCGTCTCTCAGGACATCGGCCTCGCGTCGGATTTTGCTGCGGAGAGAGGCCATTGCCGTCTCCGCTCGGAACTCGTTGAAGAAGCCCAGACCGACGCTTAGGGCGACGATGACCGCGATGATCACTGCGTTCGTGCCACCGCCTGTCAGCCCCGACACCAGCGCCGCGGCGAGAAGTAGGACCAGGATCGGGTTTCGAACCTGGCGGAAGAGGACGGCTGCGACACGCACGCGATGGGTAGCGAGCGCGTTCGGCCCGAACTGTCGTAACCGTTCGGCCACATCGTTGGACGAGAGCCCATCCGGGCCACTCCTCAAACGCGAAAGCACCTCGTCGGGCGAGAGTCCGGCAGCGTTTGGCAAGTCCAACTCTTCGAATGGAGCAAGCGCGTCCACAACGATGTGATTAGCTTCACCGTTGGCGATCAATGCTGCAAGCGACTGGGCCGGCATCGGGGAAACAAGCACTCCATCCCTTACCCGACCGCATCCGCATCGGCCGCCGGGAGGGGGATGACGCGACGCCTGCGGTCAGCAGCCCCGGCGGGTGCGGACCTCCTTGGTGGGTCAGACTAGCGTCGCGGTGAGCGTCGCATACGGCGCCGCCGCGTCGCGAAGATGTCGGGCCAGCCTGGGGGAGGACGACGAGGTCGACCGAGTCGAGCCCGCGCCATCCAGGGCTTGCATGGATCGCGCGAGGGTGTCCACGCGGTCCTCTATCCCGACGGCGGCCAAGAAGCCTGTTCGGGGGGCCGCCAGACGAACAGGCTGGAAGATAGCCTTTGCCGTCGTCCCGAGGCGCATTTCCCGCCGTGTTGCACTCATGGAGATCGCTCAACGGTGCCCCAGACCGCCAGCTCGCCGGTACCACAGGTCCAGTCCTCGAACCGACTTCTGGATCGGCGCCCGATGGCTACAAGCAAAGCGTCCGACCGGGCCCGCTATTGGCCAACCTGCAGGGCGAGATCGATGCCACCGCTGTCTATCGGGCTATGGCGGCCGGCGCGAGTAGCCCGGTTTACGTCCAACTAGTTGAGGTCGAGGATCACCATCTGTCTTGCTTGGGAAGAACGACTCCGATCGATCGAAGTCGTTCCTGGTGGTCCGCGGCGAGCTTTCATGGCGGGCTCGTACGAGGCTCTTTGCCAGGGCGGGTTCGGTCCCAGGTTTGTCCTGCCGACCGTCGTCTCTCTTGAGCAAGTGGATCAGGCGGGCTACGACGACCAGCCGGAGACAGCGGGCGGGAACGTGCCCGACCAGCAGCGTTCCCATGCGCGGGTCTTGCGCGATATCGTCGGCGGTTTCCCGCAGGGCCTCGCTGGTCAGACGCCCGCAACACGTGACGGCTTGGGCTCGACCCGGACACGCTTGGTCGCTCCCCGTACGCAACCGGTGCGGCCCGCCACCTCCTCTTCTCGATCGGTGCCATCATCCCGCTGATCCCCCAGTTTTCATTGAAGCGGCACCGCCGCCCTAATGGCTGCTATCTGTTGCTCCGCGTGCGGGCTCTTCATCATGGGGGCCCGATAACACTCCTGACTGGGCGCGAAGTTATCTTCTCCCGAATTCGACATCTGTGCTTCGGACTGGTGGCCGAGGGCGGTGTCGCCTTCGGTCCGGGACGGCTCACCGGAACCGCAGCAGGCGGGTGGCGCGCCTACCGTTCAGGCGGATGCTCAGCGATCGACGCCGGCGCTCCCTACCGCCGAAATCAGTAGGGACTACTGACGACCAAATACCTCAGTTGTGGTGGGCTATCAACATGAACACCCTTGTGCCGACCCACTCATTCACTTCGAGAGGCGAGCATGCCCGAACCCTACGTCGCTAACAAAGAACTCATCTGGGCCCTACCGAAGGCGGAGCTCCATCTTCATCTTGAAGGCACCCTCGAGCCCGAAATGATGATGACGATGGCGACTCGCAACAGTATTCCGATCAAGTACGCAACCGTTGACGAAGTCAGGGCTGCCTACGTTTTCAAGGATCTCCAGTCATTCCTCGACGTCTACTACGCCGGGTGCTCCGTACTCGTGGAAGAGCAGGACTTCTACGACTTGACAATTGCCTATCTTCAACATGCGGCCGCACAAGGAGTGTGCCATGCGGAGGTCTTCTTCGATCCACAGTCGCACACCTCTCGTGGAGTTCCCTTTGAAACCGTCATACGTGGCATTCACTCTGCGCTGGCGGAATACGAGAGTCGCTTCAGGTTCACTTCTCGGCTCATCCTCTGCTTTCTTCGCCACCTCAGTGATGAGGATGCCTTTGCAGTCTTGGACGCAGCCACGCCGTATCTCGAGTGGATCTCTGCGGTTGGGCTCGACTCTTCCGAGGCTGGCAATCCGCCCTCGAAGTTCGCAGCTGTGTTCGATCGAGCCCGTGGCATGGGTCTCCTCACCGTGGCCCACGCTGGAGAGGAAGGCTCACCTGAGTACATTTGGCAGGCTCTTGAGATCCTCCACGCCGTTCGAATCGACCATGGGGTCAAGTGCCTGGACGATGAACGACTGGTCGCGCGCCTGGCCTCGGAACAGACAACGCTCACCGTGTGTCCGTTGTCGAACGTGAAGCTTCACGTGTTCGCTTCGCTTGCGAAGGACAACCTGCCGGCGCTTCTCGACCACGGTCTACGAGTCACCATCAACTCGGACGACCCCGCGTATTTCGGTGGTTACATTGCGGACAACTTCCTCGCCGTTGCCGAGGCGTTCCGTTTGACGGACGGTCAGATAGTTCAGCTTGTTAGGAACTCCGTTCTCGGATCCTTTCTTTCAGAAGAAGAAAAGGAAGCGCACATGACGCGCATCGACGCCCTGGTGTTCAATACTGTGACGGCACCGCAAAGCGACCGATAGTTCCGAGGACGTGTAACCCCGTCGGTTCCGACACGTACCTGTTTCGACGACGTCCAGCTTTCATGCTGATCGGGTGCTCGGGCTTTCGTACGGCTCTAGGACCACGACCCCTTGAACGGCACCGTGGAGTGGCCTGTGATGCTCGCCGACAATCCGCGCGAGCTCGACTCGTGAATTGATACCCAACTTGCGAAAGACTTGCCTCAAGTGCGAGTCAACGGTGTGGGGAGACAGGCAGATACATCGGCCGGCCTCGCGATTAGTCAGTCCACGAGCCACGACCTCAGCGACGGTCCGCTCAGCATCGGTCAGGGCTTCCCAACCGGCGACTCCTGGGTCTACTAACACTGATCGCGCAATTGTCCGCGGTTGGATCGAAAGCTGTACAAGAGCTCCCACCATCGCGTTCTGTGCGAGAACGGGTTTGTAACGGGCGATTGCGGCTAGGCCGCAAGTCAGCGCAATGTCTCGGGTCCGTCTGCACCCGTCGGCCAGCGCAGTTTGGGCTTGCGCCCACAGAAGTTCGCGGTCGGAGGGCAACAGCAGCTCGGCGGCACTCAGGTTTGTGATCATGATCCGCTCGCTCAGGGCCACGATTGCGCCCCGGGATCGCTTTCGCAGTCGGAGAAAACCGTCGAACACGAGCCCATCGGCTCTTGCCGTGTCAAAACTGGTCACGCAGCGTAGTTCGCTCTCGGCCCAGCCGCTTGGTGCCTGAGACAGATCTTGAGTGCTCGGTGGCATGCCTCCGTCGCCTTTAGAAGCACGCGTGAATGACCGTTGGGTGTGAACGTGCCAGTAACAGCCCACTCGCGGACCGACCTTGTTCAGGGAGACGATCGTCCTTAGCCCTCCTGTGGTCTGGATGCAGGCCGATATGTTCTCGGCCGTCAGAACCTTCTCTCCGTAACTCGCGCAAGAGGTCATCGGATGCCCCGTTTCGCGCTCGTCTGGGCGCGGCAGACGTCGGCGTGGGGAGTTCGTCGTGAGGTGCCGCGGACGGCTTCGTTCAAATTTGCGCACTCTCGGATGATCGATTCCCTGGAGGTTGGGGACGATCGAAGCACCTTGTCAGTCGGATCGAGCCGGCTGGTCGTCGATCGAGACCGCCCTAGAGCCGTCAAGCCTTCCCACTCAAAGCACTGGACCGCGTTCATATGTAAAGCCGACCACAAAGGCCGGTGGTGAGTCCTCAGTAGTGCCTACTAGTTCCGAAACGATCCGTACTGGTCCCTCAGACCGGCGACCCTCGACTGCTTAAGGTGGCGACGTTGAAAAGGGTAAGGGATGGTGAGCAGAGCACTTGGTAGCGGGCCGACTCGTCGCGAGATTCAACACGGGCGAGGACCGGGCCGACTCACTCGAACGCTGCCGACTCTATGGCGCGTCTGAGTCCGAGGCTCGCTGCATGACGTGTGACTTCAAGAGCTGGAACTCGTCTTCGGTGATCATTCCATCCCGCTTCAGATCAGCGAGGCGGGAGAGCTCCTGGGCTGGGGACTCACCAGCGTCGGTTGCGTGTCGCACAGGGTCCTGCGACGAAAGGCGGAACTGCTGTGCCTCCATTTGATGGACTCGCATTTTGTCGCCGCGAAAAATGAAGTAGGCAAGGATTCCGATGATGGGAAGCACGAGCACCAGGAGAACCCAGAGAGCCTTTGCCCAGCCTTGCAAGTCGTGACTCCGGAAGATGTCGATGAACACCGAGATCATCAACCAGATCTCGATAAAGAACAGGACGAACCAGAGGATCGAATACACAACCTGTCCGACTCCGAATGTTGCTGCGATCACGGGAACTCCTTTGAATAAGATGCTCTATGCCTGTCGGATTCGCTGTTCAGTCTGGAGGGACGACCGGCCAACCGCCGAAGAAAGCTCAAACGTGGCATGGGACCAAGAAAATCTACGGAAGGACTGTAATGCGATTGACGACCTCAGTCACTCCTGGCACCCCCCATGCTATATCCTCGGCCTTCTTCTTTGAAGCCCAGGATCCGCTCGTGCCGTCGAGGTACACCGTGTGATCGGAGCTGGAGACCTTTATCAGTGTGTCGTCGATCATGGCGTTGCGGCGTAACGTCTTACGGATCTTGTCGTTCACATCGCTCGGCAGAGGCTCGTCCGAGACCACTATGTCGTCGGAGAGGCCGAGCACCCCCTTGAGCCTCTCGACCGCACGCTCCGCGGCACGCCGCTGGTAGTGCCTGTGGACATGGCCGCTGAGGGTGACCCAACCGTTGGTCACTTGGACCGTCACCGCTCCATCGGGAACGAATCGGTCAGCGTCGAGCGCGGCTCTGCAGTCTGCTGCGATGCCGACATCGGCTATGGCTTCGCCGATCGGTCCGACGAGCAGCTCGTTGTCGACGGACTTCACGCCACGTACGCTCTGGGCGTCTTCCGAGGCTCGGATCAGGTCGAAGTACGTGTCTACCGCGCCGGTCAGGGTGATTCGCCCTTCATTTGCCTCGACGAGGATGCGCTTATCGTCAAGCAGCGGGTCCCAGTCGAGTTCGTCTCTTACGTCACTTGCGAGGAGATTCGTTGGCTTGTGCACGATGGTCCTTTCGGAATGTAGAGATGAGTGCAAGGTCATTGTGCGACTCGAACTCGGCCGGTGCATCACGCGATTGCGGGAATTGCGACGAGTTTGGGCGCCGCACTCGTTTTGCGTCGTACGACTGGCATATCGTGTTCTCATGTTCGCGAGGTCCTCGGTTGCTCTGCAGCTCGCGATGTCTTCGGGCTGGGCCGGACGATGACAGCAGATCCCGAGCCGCAACAGGAAGGCTTCTTCAGTTGGAGGACCCTAGCCAAGCGGGCGGCGGCCGTAGCGGTGGCCGGGGTGACCATCTACATTGTGTTGCCGAGCGTTACTCGCGTCCTGTCGTCCTGGCCGCGTCTGTCGAGGCTCAACCTCGTCTGGTTCGCCGTCGCGCTGGCCGCGGAGGTCGCGCACTTTATCTGCACCTTCGCCCTGCAACGCCTGGCGCTTCGCACCAATAGCTGGTTCGCCGTCGTCACCTCGGAACTGACCGGCAACGCCATCACCAATATCATGCCCGGTGCCGACGCGGCCGGCGCCGTCGTCCAGTTCCGGATGCTCGCAACTGCCGGAATCGATGCCGACACCGCTGTGAGCGGCCTCACCGCTTTCTCACTCATCCAAATCGGCGGTCTCCTCGCGCTGCCGATCTTCACGCTTCCTGCGATGGTTGCTGGAACGCCGGTCGGTCGCGGCCTCGTGAACACGGCACTTGTGGGTGCCGCCGGGTTTGTGCTCTTCGCGGCTTTCAGCTTGGTCTTCTTGCGCACCGACCGTCCCTTGGCGTTGCTCGGCCAGATCGTCCAACGGCTGTGGAACCGGATCCGTCGTCACCACGTGCCGCTGACAGGGCTGAGTGATCGGTTGCTGCGCGACAGGAATGCCATACGCTCCGCACTTGGCGCTCACTGGCAGGAGGCAGTTGTGTTCTGTGCCGCTCGGCTTGGCACCGACTTTGGCTGTCTCTTGGCTGTCCTGTGGGCTACCGGTAGTCATCCCCGTCCGTCGCTGGTTCTCCTCGCGTATGCCGTTGCCGGTGTGGTGGGCCTGCTGCCGATCACTCCTGGAGGCCTAGGGATCGTCGAAGCGAGCTTGAGCGGGATGCTCGTGCTCGCTGGTATTGGCGCGGGCGACGCCTTCCTGGCAACGCTCGCCTACAGGATCGCGTCCTACTGGCTCCCTCTTCTGGCTGGGTTGCCGGCCTACTTCCTGTTTCGCCGGCGTTACCGGTCCGTTAACTCGACTGTTACCAAGTCGAGCAGCTGAGTCTTCGCATCAGCGCGACCGTGCCCAGGAAGCGCTGATGGGCTCAGTCGGTGACATCACTTCCGCCTGTTGAAGATGTTCAGGAAGAAGAGGAAAACGTTGAGCGCATCAAGGAAGATAGATGCAGCGAGAAGCGGGGCGGAGTCGAAGTCGCTTGTCATACGCAAGCGCTGAAAGTCGAACAACGTGAGACCTGCGAAGACCACCAGTCCGATGACAGAGTAGATGATTGAGCCGTTTGGAATCTGCGCGAAGATTATGACGATTCCGAAGATAATTAGTGCCAAGAGCGCCCAGAAACAGATTCGGGCAATCCCTGACAAGTCTCGTCGGCTCGCATAGCCCATTGTGCCAAGTCCGGTCATGAACAGTGCTGTGGCCCCGGCCGCCTGCCACAGGACCTGGGGATTCGCACCGGCGTAGTAGACGACAGTCGGCGCAGTCGCTAATCCCATCAAGAGCCCGAATCCGAACAACAAGCCAATAGCTGAGGAAGTCGAACTCCGAACTGCGAACCTCATGCCAATCAGGCATGCGAAGGCTGCAATAAAGAATAGCCATCCCCAGCCGTCGGACAAAGTACGGCCGAGGTAGGTCCCGAGCGCGAAAATACCAACCGTCACGGCTACGTACCCCATTGTGTGGCTAAATAGCGAGCGACTGTCTCCTCCCATACCCCGTATCTCATCGACGTTGGTTCTGTGATCTAGATCGCCGTACATCCGCCCTCCTATGGTCTGGTCGCGCTGCCCGGATGGAGAAGCATGCCGAGGACCGCGTTCATGCTTACAGCCGACCACTTTGGATACGACAGATCCTCAGTAGTCGCTACTGGATTCGGACGCGGGAGCTACTGAAGTGTTCGGAATCGGCTTCGCATGACCGTGACGGCCGCCGCTGAGCGGGGCGACTGTCCTTGGCATCGGCCGTTCGACTGTCGCGGACCACTGTGCCGGTTGTCAGGGAGTCGAGATGTCCGCGCGCAGTGAGATCGTCGATGCGCCATGTGAACAACTGAACGCCTGACCGATGCGGGCGGTGGTCCTCCCTGTAATCTGGTAGTGGCTGCTTAGGACTGATCGAATCGCGCACGGTCCACTACGGGTGTCAATGTTCACGAGAAACGATCTCTCGGTTACCGGGCCGGTGGAGACGTGAGGCGTTTGTTCGAACGCGGTGCTCGCAATGTCGCCGGCATCACCGATTCACCGGCCGACAGGGGTGGCAGGCCGGCGATGGTGGCTCGCGGGGCGGACGCGTTGGACATGGCCGGTGGCGACGGCTCCCAGGCGGTCGTGGCGGCAGTGGCCGCCGATCACGGTTTGCCATTCGTCTGCGAGGGTCGTTCCTGCTTGCGGTCGCTGCCGATGGCGAGGCGCATGCGTGGGAGCCTCCGCTCCCCTTCGTGATACGACCGGGCGTACTCCGGGTTCGAATCGTCCCCGGGGATCGCGGCGCCTCACCAGCCTTTCTCTATGCACCCGTAGCGGTGTCCACATTGGCCGGTCTTGCGCGCGTTGTGGGCGATCGACCGAGCGGGATCGCGGTTAGCCGGAGATCAGTCGACTCGTGACGCCATCAAACAAGTTCGGGACGTCGCTGACAGGCGGTGACACGTCGCTCCCCACCTGGAGGCTTGTTCGCCGATCGTCGACTCGTCGACACCGACCTTGGACGTGCCGAGAACTCGAGTCGACAGGCGCTCTCAGAGGTCGGTTGCACAATCGCGGTCTCGCGAACCTGAATTGGCGCAACCACGGGATGTCAAGAAACGTGCCAACGGTGCACACTTGCATGTGGGAGAGACCAATAGCAGGAAGGGGATACATGCGCACAGAAAGCCTGGCCCGTCTTGAGCACCCCATGGCTCGTCAAGCCACGGTCAGCCGCAAGGCTCAAGCACGTTTCATACGTTCCACCCGTATGGCACCTGTCACGGCTGCGGAGATGCAATGGGAACACCACTCCGCCCCCACGAGATCTTCTCTGAAAGGGGCGTCCCGATGACTGGCCAAGGGGTGCTGGACCGCGCCGCGTTTCCGATCCTCATAGTGGCCGGTCCTGAGCGCGAGCGTCTTGCTGGCGAGACGCTGCGGCGGATCGTCGCCGAACTGGGTGACCTTGGACATTACATCGTGCGCGCCAGCTCGATCACAGACGCCGCGGCGCTCGTAGCTTCGGACCCGTCCTTTGGTTGCCTCCTTCTCGATTGGAACCTTGACCAGGTAGGTGACCGCCATCCCGCTGAGGCTGTCCTCGACCAAGCCCGTCGCCACAACGTGCGTATGCCCGTCTTCCTGATGGTCGAGCGGGAGGACCTCGAAGACGTTCCGCTCGCAGTAGAAGAGATCGTGCAGGAGTACGTGCTTGTGCTCGAGGACACCCCGAGCTTTGTCGCCGGAAGGATCGACTACGCCTGGCGCCGCCATACCGAGAACCTGTTGCCCCCGTTCTTCAAGACACTGGTCGCCTTCACCGAGTCCCACGAGTACTCCTGGCACACGCCCGGCCACGCCGGGGGGACGGCATTTCGCAAGTCGCAAGTTGGCAAGGCCTTCTACGACTTCTACGGCGAGACCCTGTTCCGCACGGATCTTTCGGTTTCGGTCGCAGAGCTCGGCTCGTTGCTGGATCACTCAGGAGTCGTGGCCCAGGCGGAGAAGAACGCCGCGAGAGTGTTCGGGGCCGATACGACCTACTTCGTGCTGAACGGGACGTCCACCTCGAACCAGATCGTCGCCCATGCCTGCGTCGTGGCCGGCGATCTCGTGCTCGCCGACCGCAACTGTCACAAGTCGGTCAACTACGCCCTGACCGTCACAGACGCGATCCCGGTCTACCTCATGCCGTCGCGCAACGGTTACGGGATCATTGGTCCTATCCCTCCGGCCAGGCTGTCGCCCCAGGCGGTCGCGGCCGCGGTGGCCGCGAACCCACTTGCTCAAGGCACTGCGTCTAAGGCTCCCGTCTACGCCGTCGTCACCAACTCGACCTACGACGGACTGTGCTATCGCGCGGATCGGGTTGTCGAGCTCTTGGGCCAGAGCGTTCCGAGGCTGCATTTCGACGAGGCGTGGTTCGCATATGCGCGCTTTCACCCGCTGTATGTCAATCGATACGCGATGTACGACCGGACGCCTGCAGCGGGGGATCCGACTCTCTTCGCGACGCAGTCAACGCACAAACTTCTTGCCGCCTTCTCCCAAGGTTCGATGATCCATATCCGCCCGAGCGACCGCGCGCCTGTCGAGCCATCACGGTTCAACGAGGCGTACATGATGCACGGCTCGACATCGCCGTTCTACCCGATGATTGCCTGTTTGGATGTCGCCTCGGCGATGATGGACGGCCCCGGTGGTCTCGCCCTCGTGCAGGGAGCGATCCGCGAGGCGGTCCGGTTCCGAAAGCGGATCGTCACCCTCGGCCGGGAGCTCGCGAAAAGCCCCGACGGGGTAGCGCCGTGGTTCTTCGGGGTCTGGCAGCCAGAGGAGGTGCACGATCCCCTGTCAAACGTGGTGTCGCCGTTTGCCGACACCCCCGACGACCTGCTCGAGACAGAACCATCGTGCTGGAGCCTCGAACCTCGTCAGCCATGGCACGGCTTCGCTGAGCTGGATTCCGACTACTGCATGCTCGATCCCACAAAGGTCACTCTGACAACGCCCGGCGTCGATGCTGCGGGTCATCTCGCAGAGACCGGGATTCCTGCTCCGATTGTGGCCAGTTACCTGGACAGCCATCGGGTCGAGGTCGAGAAAACGGGCGACTACAGCCTGCTTTTCCTGTTCTCGATAGGCACGACGAGAGGGAAGTGGGGAACGCTTCTCGAAGGCCTTCTTGGGTTCAAGCGCGCTTACGACTCAGGACAATCCGTCGCCGCGGCGATCCCGGACCTCGCTGCCGCCTACCCGGACCGCTACGGCAAGACCACGTTACGGGAACTTTGTGACGAGATGCACTCTGAGGTCCGGGCTCGCGGCACGATCGAGCTACTGGACAGGGCCTTTGCCGAGTTGCCGCTGCCGGCGACAACCCCGAGCCATGCCTACCGTGGTCTGGTGCGCGCCCGAACGGAGCGAGTACCGGTCTCGGAGATGGCGGGCCGGGTGTCTGCCGTCATGGTCGTGCCTTACCCTCCTGGCATCCCCATCCTCATGCCCGGTGAGCGCGCCGGAGCGCTCGACGGCCCAGTGTTGCGCTACCTGCTCGCTCTGGAGGCCTTCGATGCCCAGTTCCCAGGGTTCGCTCATGACATCCACGGGGTGGAGCGCGACGATTTGGGTATGTTCTCGATCGAGTGCCTCAGCGACGGGGTGGCTGATCCATCTCGAGTCACTGGAGACAACCGCTAGTGTCGCTTACGCCATATGGAAGTGACCCATCTAGGAAATGGCAGGTCCTAATCATGCAGCATCGCCATTTCACCAGTCCCGCCAGTTCGGGGCCGCCCCGAGACCCACAGCCGAAGCCGGCAGGCCCTCCGCCACCGACGATGCGCTGGTGGCTCCTTGCTCTCGGGTTGCTCGCGACCGTCCTGTTGTTGTGGTCGCCGGACATAAAGAGCACAACAACAGTCAACTTTAACTACAGCACGTTTCTGTCCCGCGTAGCGGCTAACAAGGTCAAGACTGCGTCGATCGACCCGAACGGCGGGGTCACGGGAACCTTGAGGAACGGTGACGACTACACGACCCAGATCCCAGTCGTCCTCAACGACGCACGGCTTGCTCCGATGCTCAAGGCCCACGACGTCGCGGTCACCGGCATCGGCCCGAGCTCGAACCTCGTGGGCGACCTGTTGGCGCTCCTTCCACTCCTGGTCTTCATCGGGATCTTCGTGTGGCTGAGCCGGAGCACGCGCCGGCAAATGGCGGGCGGGATCATGGGTATCGGGGGGTCCAAGGCGAAGGTCTACGACGAGCAGCGGCCTTCGACGCGCTTTTCTGATGTTGCCGGCTACGAGGGTGCGAAACAAGAGGTGAGCGAGGTGGTCGACTTCTTGAAGCACCCCGGCCGCTACACCCGCGCCGGCGCGATCGGGCCCCGGGGCCTGTTGATGGTCGGGCCTCCCGGTAGTGGGAAGACCCTCATGGCACGCGCCGTGGCGGGCGAGGCCGAGGTCCCCTTCTTCGCCTTGACAGGCTCGAGCTTCGTCGAGATGTTCGTCGGTGTGGGGGCGTCCCGGGTCCGAGACCTGTTTGCGGACGCCCACAAGCGGGCACCCTCTATCATCTTTATCGACGAGATCGACGCCATTGGCCAAAAGCGGGGCGGCTCGATAGTCTCCAACGACGAGCGTGAGCAGACCCTGAACCAGCTGCTCGCGGAGATGGACGGCTTCGACTCGTCTACCGGCGTCGTCGTCATGGCCGCCACCAACCGCCCCGAGGTGCTCGACCCAGCGCTTATGCGCCCAGGGCGTTTCGACCGCCAGGTCGAGATCCCCCTCCCCAACCAGGCCGAGCGGGCCGCCATCTTGAAAGTGCACGCGAAAGAGAAGCACCTCGGGCCAGACGTCGATCTCGACGCCGTCTCGCGCGGGACCCCCGGCTTCTCGGGTGCCGACCTCGCCAACCTCATCAACGAGGCGGCCATCGTCGCGGTGCGCGACAACCGGGACGTCATCGAGGCCCGGGACATCGACGAGGCGAGGGACCGGATCATCTTGGGCAGGCGCGACGGGTCCAACATGCTGCTTCCCGAGGAGAAGTATTCGGTGGCGGTGCACGAGACGGGCCACGCCCTCGTTGCTGTGTTCTCCGAACACGCCGACCCGGTCGCCAAGATCACGATCCTGCCCGCTGGCCAGGCACTCGGCGTGACCGAGCAACTTCCACTCGACGAGCGGCATCTGTACCCGGAGAGTTACCTGCGGGATTCGCTCGCGGTCCGCCTCGGCGGCCGGGCCTCCGAGGTCCTCGTGCTCGGCGAGGGTTCGACGGGTGCATCGAACGACCTCGAAGGGGCCACGCAACTCGCTGTCCACATGGTGCGCGACTGGGGACTCTCGCCCCGGCTCGGTCCTATCGGCTACGGCGATCAGGGCCCGGGCTACCTAGGCGTGTCGCAGCTGCAGTCGCGCCCGTTCTCTGAGGGCACCCAGCAGGCGATCGACGAGGAGGTCAGCCGACTGCTGTCAGAGGCAGAGGAGCGCGCCAGCAGCCTCCTATCGGCTAACCGTGACGTCCTTGATGCGGTCGTGGCAAGGCTGATCGACAAAGAGACAATGAGCGGAGACGAGCTCCGGGAGATAGCGCGCCAGACAATAGCTTCGCGATCTGTGACCGCCGCGACACCAAGTTCGTCATGAGCAGCGTAGAAGTTTGAACCCTGAGAGGACGTCACACGCTCATGATGGCGACCGACGTCCCAACGCCTTCCAGTGATCGCGCATCGAAACCCGAGCAGGCGACCACCCTTAGATCCGACGAGCTGAACCTGTTCGACTCGACGATTGTGGCTGTGTCGTCGGTGGCGCCCGCATACTCCCTGGCGGCGACTCTCAGCCTGCTCTTCGCTGCCGTCGCCTACGCGGGGCCGGCGGTGATCATCGTCAGCTTCATCCCGGTGCTGTTCATCGCCGTCGCGTACTTCTACCTCAACCGCAGGGACCCCAATTGCGGCGCCTGCTACGCGTGGCTTTCCAAGCTCGTGAGCCCTTCCGTCGGTTGGTTCAGCGGCTGGGTGCAGGTGGCGGCGAGCGTGTTGTTCTGTGTGGCGGCGCCGATCCTGGCCGGCGGATACACGCTCCAATTCATGCACACGGTCGGCTGGATCAACGCGCGCACCGCCGGCAATACATGGCTGACGGTGATGGTCGGGGCGCTGTGGCTCGCCGTCATCACGTTCATCACCATCTACGGGATCCGCTGGACCGCCAACAGCCAATGGTTCTTCCTGCTCATCCAGTATGTGGCTCTGCTCGGCGCTTCCATTTGGGGGATAGTCAAGGTAGCTGCCGACCATCCTGTGGGGTCTACTGGGTTCCGTTGGTCGTGGCTCGACCCGCTCTCGATCCATGGTTACAAGGGGCTGGCCGTCGGATGCGTGCTCGGCCTGTTCTTCTTCTGGGGATGGGACACCGCCGTCAACTTGAACGAAGAGTCGAAGAGCTCGACAAAGACTCCAGGTCAGGCGGGCATCATCTCAATGTTCCTCTTGTTGTTCATTTTCGTCTTGAACATCGTGTCTGCCCAGATGCTGCTTCCCGCCAAGGAGTTTTCCAGCCAGGGCCCGGATGTGCTCTTCTACTTCGCGCAACGCGCCGGTGGTCCCTGGATGGGCTACCTGATGATCATCGCCGTGCTGTCCTCCACGGTGGCCGACACTCAGACCACACTGCTGCCGGCAGCGCGTGTCACTTTGTCTATGGCGAGGGACGGAGTCTTCCCGCGCGTCTTCGGCGTCATCCACGGCGAGTTCCAGACGCCGATGATCGGGACGCTCATCCTCGCGTTCGTGGCACAGCTCGGCATTCTGGTCAGAGCAGGGTCCCCGACGGTCAACTCGGTGTACGGCAATCTCATCGACAACATCGGTGTGCTCGTCGCGTTCTATTACGGAGCTACGGGTCTGGCGTGTGCCTGGTCCTACCGCACGGTTATGTTCAAGAAGGCGAGCTTCTTCTTCACGGGGATCCTCCTCCCATTCCTGGCCGGGCTCTTCTGCTTCTGGGTCGGGTACGAAGTGGTCAGGCAGTCGGGCCTCAGCGCGTCGGCTCCGGTCCTTGTGGCTTACGCCCTAGGAGTCCCGCTGGTGGTCGTTGCGCGACAGAGGAGCACGAGCAAGTTCTTCGAGCAACGACCGATCGCCTACGATTCCATCAACTGAGGCCCCTCATCGCGCGGTTGTTGCGAGAGCTGAACTTCCGCTTTGAAACCGTTGGTGCAAGTGGGCGCCCGGCTCACCCTTGACCAGTGCTGCTCTTTGGGTTCAACCTCGACCAAGCAGCGTCGAATTCACGCCGGCGGCATTGACGCACGCTCCGCGCGGCGGATCCAGATGAGATAGGTCACCACGCCAAGAATCAGCGGCGGCGCATAGGTCGTCAGCCGCCAGACGAAGTCCGCCGCCAAAGCATGGGATGCGTTCGTCCCGAACGCCGTCATCATGGCAACGAACGCAGCGTCGACTGTTCCAAGGCCACCCGGAGCGATCGGCACCGCGCCAGCCAGCCGGGCCACTGCGAACGAGGTGAGCACCGCGGGGAAGCCGACCTGGGCAGACGTGACACCGACGGCCCGCACGATGATAAGGACCAGAAGCAAGACCGCGAGCTGACTGGCCAGCACGGCCCAGGTGAGACGCCAGCCACGACGGTAGGCTGTGTCGACGGTCTGGCTTCGGAAGTGCAACACTGCCTGCTCGGTCCGATCCACCTCCACCTTGTGGAAGAAGTGGAGTACCCAGTTCACAATCCGATCGGCGAGATGACCTAGCCAGCGGGCGCTTGTCTCGGACCGGAAAACCAGCCACAGTGCCACTCCCGCGACTATGAGGACGACCATGCCCAGGGCGGCGGCTGCCAGGGCACCTTGAGGCGGGTGTGCCGTCACCGCCAACAGAGCGACCGCGGCGATCGGCAGACCGAGCTTGGCTGCCAGGTTCCAGACGCCTGTTATGACGACCGCTGTGGAGATGTCGAGGTCGGTGAAGCCGAAGGACGAGAACATTCTGTAGGTCATCCCGATCGCCACAGCGCCGCCGGCAGGCACGGTGCTTGAGATTGCGGAGGTGGTCTCGGTCTCGAGAAAGCCGAGCCGGAACCGGAGCCCAGGCAGGACAGCCTGGTAGGGCCAAACGATGGAGATCTGATTGACCGTGGTTGCCACGGCGATCGCCGCCCACCACAGAGGGCTGAGGCCGGCCATATGGGCCCAAGTATCTGAGTAGCTCGTGAACCGCGGGATCACTCCGACAAACATGAGAACCAGCAGCGCCAGGCTGCCGGCGACTGCGAGCGCTCTGCGCCAACGGGGTACAGGCTTACCCACCGTCCGGCTATCCCGCGGCGCGCCTCGATAGCTGGTCTGCTGGCGTTGCCGTTCACCTTCTAGGTTGGACATTGGCGCAACTTGCTGCTCGGTCGACGGCGTGACGATCGGTTCTCGGTCTCGATGCTACCTGTGTGCCCCAAGCCGACTTGACGTGCTCGCTCCTTCCGGCAGGCAAGGCGCCTCGGGAAGTACCAGGAACGCTGAGGGCCCGTTCAGTTCCTTTGATTTGCTCCTGGAAATGCGCGCTGCGTTTCAGACCCTCCAAGAGTCCCGCTGTTCTCTCCGGCCATGCCGTTTACGCATCGACTGAGAGGTTGACGAGGGACTCTTCGGCGACGCTGCACTGGAGTGTCTCGTTTACGCGAGCGCTCACCTTGTCCCAAGTGGGAGTGCGGAAAGGACGAACCTGAACTCAGCCCGTCAAAGATGCCCGTATGGACGACAGGTGAACCGCTACTCCACGGTCGAAGCGCGTTCCGACCAAAGAGAGCGGACGACGCAGACCGGGACAGGGCACCGAAGTCGAGACCCAAAGCCGCGCGGACAGGTCGAGGACCGGGGAGTCGTCCAAAGGACCGGGGCGGGTCGAGGACGGCCTGCAGGCGTTAGCAGGCTGTGTGAATGTGGCGAGCCGGGCAACGACCTTCTATCGCGGTGTCCTCTGGAACCGGCGTCCGCTGATAAGCGTGGAGGTGATTCGGACGACTCGGTCGGCTGCTCGGTCGACTCCCCAGGCCTCTACCGTCAGCTGTTGGGCCCGATACAGCTCCGTCGCTTCGGTGACAACCCTCGACACGCCCTGGACAAGAACACTCCAGCCACTCAGGCCGTCAGCCTCATAGCCGTCGGCTTCAAAGGCGAGGACTCTGCCGGCGGCGGCGGCGTGGAACTTTGTGCCTTCCACGGTGCGAAACACGACTTCGCCGTCCAAGAGAGCGAAGTTGACTGGTAATACCGCTGGAAGTGCTTTGATGCTGAGGCCTACCCGCCCTACGGACACGCTGGCCAGCAGGCGCAAACACTCGCCGCGCGACAACTCTTCGAGCTTCGGACCGCCCATGCCTTCACGTTGGCCGACGGCTGTCACGGGAGCTAGGGCCGAAAGTCTCTTTGACGTTGGCCGTCGTCTCGAGAGCATCTCAGATGGCGCTCGTTGGCCCCTTAGGTCGTTGCTCTCGCTCGCTTGCGCCACGACGGGGAGCGCCCGCAGACAGTAGCGTGCCCGACAGCGCGCGGGCGTGAAGATTCTCGGGACCGTTCGTGTCGACGAAGGTTGCAACGAACGGTGAGAGCCTGTGTCGCGGCTGACAAGACGGCGCGGACCGAGAGGGGTCTGGGAGTCGGGGCTCGCGGCCACCTTGCTTGTCAGGAGCAGCATCATCGGGACGATCCGGTTGCCTGGAGGCGGCAGAATGAGACGGTGGACCGCGCCGCTGCTGTGATCATGGACCTTGAAGACCCCTTGGCGTCCTACCGGAGCCAGTTCACCGCGGAAGGACCTATCTATCTCGACGGCAACTCCTTGGGTCGTCCATCTGCTTCTGTCGTCGAGGGACTGGCAGTGGCGGTGCGCGACTGGTCGGAGAACCTGGTTGGTGGGTGGTCCAGGTGGATGGACCTGCCTGCTGCGGTGGGTGACCGGGTCGGCCGCCTGGTCGGCGCAGGTTCCGGACAGGTCGTTGTTTGTGACAGCACTACTGTCAATCTCTACAAACTGGCCGCGGCCGCCCTGGCTGACCAGTGCGACCGGCAGGTAATTCTGGCCGACGCGGACGACTTCCCAACGGACCGATATGTGCTGCAGGGGCTCGCTGAAGCCAGCGGCCGTGAGTTGCGCCTTCTGCATGGCAGTGCAGTCGACGGCCTGGACACCGAAGTCGTGGACTCGGCAATTGACGCGAGCACGGCACTGGTATGCCTGTCGCACGTCAACTTCCGCTCGGGCGCCCGACTGGACCTCCCAGCCATCACCGAGGCAGCCCATCGCCATGGCGCACTCGTCTTGTGGGACCTGTGTCACAGTGCCGGCGCGATTCCAGTCGGCTTGGACGAGGCCGAAGCCGATCTCGCTGTCGGCTGCACCTACAAGTACCTGAACGGAGGCCCCGGTTCGCCCGCCTTCGCGTACGTGAGGCGTGACCTGCAGGTCCGGCTTCGCCAACCGGTGTGGGGTTGGTTCGGACAGGAGGACCAGTTCGCCATGGGTCCTAGTTACGTTCCAACGGCCGGAATGGGTCGTTTTCTCGCAGGTACTCCGCCTGTGCTCGGACTGTTGGCCGTCGATGCCGCGGCCCGGACCGTGGAATCGGCCGGCGTAGCCGCACTGTGGGCTAAGTCGCAGCGACTCACGGCAATGTTGGTGGATCTCGTGCACAGCGAACTTGAGCCGCTTGGTGCGACCTTGGCCTCTCCGACCGATCCGGGTCGGAGAGGAGCTCACGTATCAGTCGCTCACCCCGGGGCGTGGCCATTGTGCAAGGCTTTGATCGACCGTCAGCTGGTCATAGGAGATTTCCGGCCACCAGACGTGATGAGGCTTGGCCCAGCGCCGCTCTATACGCGCTTCGTGGACGTGTTCGACGCCGTGCAGCGGATGGCCGAGGTTCTCCAAGCCGGCGTGGACGTGGTGCAAGACCGCCCGAGGGTCACCTGACTCCCAGGCTCGAGATGGCCCACTTTCGCACTGGCACGGTCAGCGCTGAGCGGCGTTGACAACCGCGTCCAGTCATTCCCGCGCGAACCTGAGTGGACGACCGCCTGTGTGAGTCAGGATGCGAACCTGTGCTGTGATGTGTCTCCCAGACGTTGCCTGACTCACACTTGAGCGGTCGCGCTAGTAGCCGTAGCCGGCCATCGTCGTTGTGGTCGTGCCCCCGCCACTCGTCGTGCCGCTGCTGGCAGCTGCTTTTATGGGAGTGCCGGAGTTGGTCGTCGCCGCCGCATGCACGAGGTACCAGGTACCACTGAAGGCGACGAAGTTCTCGCCGCTCGACTTTCCAGGACCTGAGTCGCCGACGAAGGTGTAGACCGGCCATCCGTTGAAAGTGACTTGCCACCGGGATCCCCTTGTGACATGGGAGATTTTGCCTTTGACCCCGGGACCGGTACTGATCATGGAGTTCTTGGCTACGAGAAGCGGCGGCCAATCCGCGAGGCACGCGCTGGAAGTGCAGTGCAGCGTGCCCTTCGACTCGGTGCTGAGGACGTACAGCGAGTAGCCGGCGGAGTTGGCCAATACCTCGCCATACTTGACGATCTTCACCTCTTGGAGCGTCGACTTCGCGCCCAACTGCGTGGCTGGTTGCGCACCGGCGAACAACGGCGCGGAGATGGTCCCTCCGACCGCGGCCGCGGCGAGCACGCCTGCTACTGCGAGGCGCCGGCGTCGTCTTGTTGATGAGTGCGACGAGCTTGTATCCACGCGCTTTCCTCCCCCACGTCTAGGTCTGGTCGGGAGGTAGTACGGGAGAAGCGTCCAGATGGATTGCAGCGACCGGTGGACCAGCGTCGGGTTCCTAGCAGCGGTCCGCTTCGCCGCCCGACCTGTCTTGCCGTTCCATCAGCCGATTCCTACGGTATTCGGCGAGCGTGCGCCAGTACCCCACCTGTTCAAGGGCCCCGGCGAGCTCGGCGCGCGAAATGTCCCGATCGGCTTCCGCCTGGAAGGACAGCGCCCTGCAGTCGTTCGGCTCTTCTGGGGCGATGCCCGGTTCGCTGTTCGTCCGTGTGTTGTGCTCGAGCTGGAAGGGTTTCATGATCCTCACGTTCCCGACGTGCGCGGCGCTGACACCGGCAAGCCAGTCAGGGTTGTCACCTCACCGGCGTTGGGGCTTGACCGCTCACTTTCGCCTTTCATGGCTGTTGGCACTCCGTCCCCGAGGTTGCGATCGTGGTCTCACCGGTCGCGGCCGACTGCACGCTCACCCACTTGGTGCCCACCAGGGCCTCGACGGTGAACCAGTAGTTGTCC
>Ga0187874_10001011_pt1 | contig 29023 bp, 26 predicted proteins | sample June2016WEW_16_1_3_FD_132993 | JGI IMG/M metagenome (GOLD analysis project Ga0187874, IMG submission 132993) | Peatland microbial communities from SPRUCE experiment site at the Marcell Experimental Forest, Minnesota, USA - June2016WEW_16_150 | ecosystem: Environmental > Terrestrial > Soil >... | reverse complement strand
TAGCCATAGCCAAGCAGGTGCTCAAGGAAGTCAACGAGCGGCTGGGCTTTTTGAAGAATGTCGGTTTAGGTTATCTTTCGCTTTCAAGAGCGGCGAAGACTCTTTCAGGCGGCGAAGCACAGAGAATTCGTTTAGCCACGCAGATCGGCAGCAACCTTATGGGTGTTCTGTACATTTTGGATGAACCCAGCATTGGCTTGCACCAACGGGACAACGCTAAACTGATCAGTACTCTACATCGCTTACGCGACTTAGGCAACACATTGATTGTGGTTGAGCATGATGAGGAAACCATACGGAAAGCTGACTACATTATTGATATGGGACCAGGCGCAGGAGTCCACGGAGGACACGTTGTAGCCGAAGGTCCGCCAGATGAAATAATGGCTAACAAGCGAAGCCTCACAGGCAAATACCTCTCGGGCGAACTGAAAATTGAGGTGCCAGAGTCAAGGCGCAAACCATTAGGCTGCATCACAGTTAAAGGCGCAGAAGAAAACAACCTCAAACACCTCAACTTGCAATTACCGCTGGGAGTATTGTGTGGGGTCACAGGGGTTTCAGGCTCGGGCAAAAGCACACTGATGAATTTGACCGTTATTCCCAAGTTGCGGGAGATGTTCGGGGAGAAAATCGACAAAATTGGCAAACATGAATCAATCAATTTCCCTTCGTTTGTCAGAAACGTAATAGTAATCGACCAAGATCCGATTGGCAGAACACCGAGAAGCAACCCAGCAACCTACACCAAGCTTTTCGACGAGATTAGACGCATTTTTGCTTCAACCAAAGAGGCAAAAGCCCGCGGCTACAAAGAGGGACGTTTCAGCTTTAATGTGAAAGGCGGCAGATGCGAAACCTGCCAGGGCGACGGCGTCTTGCGCATAGAGATGAACTTTTTGCCAGACGTTTACGTGCAATGCAGCGACTGTAAGGGTAAACGTTACAACAAAGAAACCCTAAGCATCCTCTTCAAGGGTAAGAACATAGCTGAAGTTCTGGATATGACCGTGGAGGAAGCAGCTAAATTTTTTGAGAATACACCGCGGATTTCGCGCAAATTAACCACCCTTCTTGATGTCGGCTTAGGCTACATTAAACTTGGGCAAAGCTCAACGACTCTGTCGGGAGGAGAAAGCCAACGTATCAAAATCACCCGCGAACTAAGCAAAAACAAGTCAGGCCACGTTGTCTACATGCTTGATGAGCCAACCACAGGTCTACACTTTGATGACACTAAACGCCTCATCAGGGTGCTGAACAGGCTAGTTGACAACGGCAACACCGTTTACATAATCGAACACAACTTAGACGTCATAAAAAGCTGCGACTACCTTGTGGATTTAGGTCCTGAAGGCGGAGCCGCAGGAGGCGAACTGCTGGCACAGGGAACACCTGAAGAAGTCGCGGAAATCAACTCATCGTATACCGGCAAATTCTTGCAGAAAATACTTAACCGCCCACAACAAGAAATAGGTTTGGCAGTGAAGCAGACTGCATGATCCAAATAAAGTGCGCCTCAGATTTCAAAAGTTCTGACATACCAAGACACCCTGGAGTTTACATCTTCAAAGACGAGCATGGCGAAATCCTCTACATCGGCAAGGCTAAAAACCTACGTTCCCGAGTCAAAAGCTACTTCTTAAATAAGGATCAGCCAGCAAAAACGAGACAGCTGGTTTCCAGAATCCGCGGCATCGACTGGATAATTGTAAACAACGAGGTTGAAGCTCTACTTTTGGAGAACAAGCTGGTTAAGCAGCACACGCCCAAGTACAACATTGACCTTAAAGACGCTAAAACCTTCGCTTACATCTCTCTGACAAGGGAACCTTACCCTCGGGTGCTTACCAGCCGTAAAGTGGCACGCAAACTCGAATCGTTCGGACCTTACACCGAAGGCTTCATACGGCAAGACCTTCAACGTCTCGTCGTCCGCGTGTTTAAGCTGCGCACATGCAAAACCATGCATAAACGCGCCTGCCTGAACTATCACATACACCTCTGCACCGCCCCATGCATTGGAAAAGTCACCGCCGAAGAGTACGGCGAGCAAATCAAGCAGGCGCGATCCTTCCTGAACGGAAATTACCAGCAAACCATAAAACAACTCAACTCCCAGATGGAACAAGCCTCCCAAGGCCAGAAATACGAAACTGCCCTTGAACTTCGCAACCAAATCGCCTCCATCAGGCTTGTCACTGAACACCAGATTGTAGACCAAGAACGGCGATTCGACCAAGACATCTTAGCCTTCAAGCAGGTCGGCGACAAAATGCTCGCTGTCCAAATGGGAGTCAGGAGAGGCGTGCTACTTGGGAAAAAACAGTTCAGCGTTGACCTGCAGCCTCAAGTTGAACAGGAATTCCTAAAGGCTTTCTATGCGAGCAATCGAATCCCACGAGAAATCCTCCTAAACAAGCCTTGCTGGCAAGAACCCGAAGAAAAGAAGGCTCTCGAAGAATTCCTATCGACAAAACGGTTAGCGCCAGTCTCTTTGATCATCCCCAGAAAAGCAAACAAACTTGCCCTAGTCCAGTTGGCAGAGAAAAACCTTGAGTCAACCTTGGAAGTTGACAGCTCACTGGTCGATCTGCAAAACGAACTTAAACTTCCAACCCTCCCGCGGATAATCGAATGCTTTGACATCTCCAATTTGGGGCAGGAACATGTTGTTTCAGGCATGGTCAGCTTCAAAGACGCCAAACCCGACAAGAAAAACTATCGGCGATTCAAAATCAAAACCTTCACTGGGCAGGATGACTTCGCCGCCGTCAACGAAGTTGTGGCACGAAGGTACAGGCGGTTGCTTGAAGAAAAAACCCAGCTGCCCGACTTGGTGCTTATAGACGGCGGACCCGGGCAAGTTAAAGCGGCAAAAGCGGCGCTCCAAACTGTCGGCTTAAATCTCCCGGTGATGGGGTTAGCGAAGGAGCATGAAGAAATATATTTGCCAGGAGACTCAGCGCCCAAAGTCTTCGACAAGAACAGCCGAATGATGCTTTTGCTTAGAAAGATCCGTGATGCAGCGCACGACTTCTCTCTGGGTTATAACCTGAAGCGGCGGCAAATGAAAACAAGAGAAGAATTCAAACAAGCCAAAAAGTAAACGCGGCTTTCCCGTTTATGCAAACCGTTTTAGCGTTTGAATGCTTAAATCTATATTCTCCTTAAGACAAACTGTATCCTGCACGTTAGAGGTCAATATTGTGGCTGAGGAAAAGGAAAGATCGACGCCGAAATCCCGCATAGAAACTCTATCCGACTTGATTTTCGGGTTAGCCCTCTCCATAGGCGCCCTTACTTTAATTGGGCAGGCGCCAAGCAGCTTTGAGGATTTGGTTGTATCTATAGGGTATTACGCGTTTAGTTTTCTCATACTCATCAGCGTCTGGTACGGGTACACTCGCATTATGTCAAACGTGCGCATCGAAACGCGAAGAGAAGTTGAACTAAATATTCTGCTGTTGTTCTTGGTTTCAATTGAACCCTTCCTGTTTAACGAACTTAATTCTTCTAGCCTTCCAACACAATATGTTTCAATACTTTACGCTTTGGACTTGGGAGGATTATTTGCAATCCAAGCGCTTCTTGCCAACTCCATTTTAGCTGACAAGAAAAGACCAGAAGAGTTGCTTCGTCATTATGTAGCGGTGAGAAACTCGCAGATAGTGGGTGCAGCAATCTTCTTCATTTCAGTCCTTCCCTTCTTTTGGAGCTTAGCAATACCTATAACCAGCAAAGCAAGCATCCCCTCAAGATTCATTCTCTGGATAGCCCCCTTGTTCTTACGCTTTATCCGACGCTTGTGGGAGAAGCGCGGTTAAGCTTGAACCCAAAAAACGATTTAACTCATGGACAAATAATAAGGTGGTTTTTGGCGGGCCCGACGGGAATTGAACCCGCGGCCTACGGATTAAGAGTCCGCCGCTCTGGCCTGACTGAGCTACGGGCCCGCATGGTTTGCTTTGAAAAAAGTTTCATTGGCTAATATAGAGCTTGCGGTATCGTTGTGACTGCAACCTGATGCAATCAAAAACTAATAACTACGTTCCCCTTTTATGTTTTTATGAGCGTGTTCTTATGGCGAATTCTTTGAGCAAAGTTTTTGTTCTAAAAACAACCGATCGAACCTCAGGCATCCCGGCATTGCTTAAAAAATTCAATTTAGCCGACTACTCTGGAAAAGATGTGGCTTTGAAAGCGAACTATAACAGTGCTGACCCGTTTCCAGCGTCAACCCACCTTGACACGTTAAGAGCCTTAGTGCTTGGCTTGAAGGGCGCCGGAGTAAGCTGGATAACTTTGGCTGAACGCAGCGGCATGGGCGACACCAAACAGGTTCTGGAGGAAATGGGCGTTTTAGCCCTCGCAAAAGAAATGGGATTTAAAGCGGTTGTCTTAAACGACGTCGGCAAGCAAGATTGGGTAAAGATAGAGAAAAAGGGCAATCACTGGCTCCGTGGATTTTACATTGCTAGAGTGTTCCGTGAGGCTAGCAAAGTGGTCCAAACGTGCTGCCTAAAAACGCACAGGTTCGGCGGTCACTTCACGCTTTCATTGAAGAACTCAGTAGGCTTAGTTGCAAAAAAGGTTCCAGGCGGAATGTACGATTACATGTGGGAGTTGCATGGTTCACCGTATCAACGCCAGATGATCGCTGAGATAAACAGCCATTACAACGTGGATTTTGTTTTGATGGATGGAATAAAAGCCTTCGTCACGGGCGGACCTGAAAGTGGAACACTGGTTGAGCCGAAGCTTTTGCTTGCTAGCCGAGACCGTGTAGCCATTGACGCCGTCGGGGTAGCTATTCTCAAAATGCACGGTGCAAAAGGCAAGGTCGGCGAAGCAGGCGTTTTCGAGCAGGACCAACTCAAGCGGGCTTCAGAGCTGGGTTTGGGAGTAAAGTCAGTTGCTGAAATAAAGTTAACGCCGTTGAATGATGAGAGCCGTGTGGATACAGAAAAGATTGAACGGTTTTTGGACTCGCGGCGCCTTATGCGTTAGGCTTGGGTTTAGCTTTCGTAAGTATGTCTGGTTTGTCGCTTGTGATGCCGTCCACGCCTTTCTTGGCGTACAATTCGACTTCCTCGGGGTTGTTTATGGTCCAAACTACCACTTTCAGACCGTTCTCGTGAGCTTTCTCAACGTTAGCCGTATGCACGAACCGGTACAGAGCGACAAGATAGTTGGCTTTCAGATCCAGCGCCGCTTTTAGAGGATTCTTGTGTTTCGCGTAAATCAACCCCGTCTCTATGTCACCGTCTAATTCTCTGACTTTCCGGAGCGCATCTTCCAAGAAAGAAACGACCACAACGTTCTTCTCCAAGTTCCTATCGTGCACAACCGAGAGCACCTGTTTCTCAATGCCGTCTTCCTTCAACTCCACAAAAACTTTGACCTTCTTATCCAGAAAATCCAAAGCTTCCTCCAACGTCGGAATCTTCTCGCCACCCTCAGAGGAAAACTCCTTGATTTCCTTAAGCGTTAGCTCGCTCACCAAGCCTTCGCCGTTCGTTGTCCGCTTAACGTCTGCGTCGTGGATTACGACAAGCTGGTTATCCTTTGTTTTCCTAACGTCTAACTCGACTGCGTCTACACCGATTTCAAGCGCTTTCCTGAAACTTGCCAGTGTGTTTTCAGGCGCATAAGCTCTAGCGCCCCTGTGGCCAATACGTAACATAATAGACTGTTTCAACAAGAAGGAATAATATGTTTTGGCGAACAAGAGTAGAGTTCCAACCTATAGGTCGAAAGCTTAAAATCTTGATTAATCAGTGAAAAGCATGGAGCAGAGCAACCGATGTCTTCTCGGCAGGAAATGGTTTTGAGTCCAATCGGATATGTTAAAACCGACGCGGTCGGCAACGATGTTAAAGATAAAACGAGAGTTTCAAAAATCATACTCAACTCCGAGTTATTAGAAGCCTTGGATGGTATTGATGGCTTTTCACATGTGTTTGTGCTTTTTTGGCTCAACGAGGTAACCAGCCAGCATCGGGCTCTAAAGTTTCATCCAAGGGGTAGAATGGATATGCCTCTTCTGGGTGTTTTCGCGCTTAGAACTAACCAACGACCAAACCCAATCGGATTAACGCTTGTTGAACTCCTAAAGGTCGAAGGCAACATCTTGACTGTTCGCGGCTTGGACGCCTATAACGGAACGCCAGTCTTGGATATCAAACCCTTCGACTCTTGGGACTGCGCCGCAAACGCAAAGGTTCCTGACTGGTGGATTAAACTAAACCAGTAAAAACCTAAACTAAAGCAGACCTTCTATTCCATACTTTGCATCAAAAACCTTCAAAAGTTCTTTTCTAAGGTCTTCGCCCTTCAAATCTGCAGCCGCAACGCGCTCAAATTCGCTGGCAAGCTCAGAGTCCTTCCAAACATCTTTGAACCAGTTTCCAAAGTCGCCACGGTAAAAGTGGAACTCAATGGATTCAACACTGATCTGTTTGATAACTCTGTAAAACTGGTCAAGTGACTCAGCAGTAAATTCTGAAGGTCGATCGATACCGAAATAGAAGTGGAAGGCACTCTCTTTCGGAACAGGCGTGAAGACTTTAAGGGCTGCTTTTCCCTTTTGAGTTATCCCGTAGCCGCTTCCGACCTTCTGCAAAAAGCCCTCTTTAGCGAGCTCTTGGATCTGATGGATAGCCTGGTCCGGGGTCGAATTGACTTTTTGAGCAAACATAGCCAAATCCATGCGGCTTGTGATTTCGCTCAGCGCTTTTAGAACTTTAAACTGGTCTTCTTTCAAGAGCATCCCTACTTGACAGTATGTCGAACGGAAATTTAAACCTCTTAATCGCTCACTGCGTAAGAAAGATAAGTGTTCACATGGCTAGAGCTCATTTAAGAGCTTTCAGTCTAAGAGAAAATGAAATCAAAAGCAATAGAAAATAAAACACTATATAGATTACGCTGGGTACCCCTAAAAATCTCTACTCCTTCTTAAAGAACTAGAACAAGGAGGCAAAACCATGTGCAATTTACCAATCCAAATTCATGATGACACAGAAACAAGAATTGCTGCAAAAAAAGCGAAAACATCCAAACAAAACGATCTGGAGATTTCTATATCTCACCTAGTGACTCTGTACCCCGTAGTTAACTAGCATGCATTCTTATTTTTTTTAGCCCTGAACATTCGTCAAACATTTTTGGTGCTATAAGCGCCGGTGAGCTTCGGCAAACAGGTTTCTGAACATGTAAGTTTTTATCCCTAAAAATCGACTTTACCTAGTGAAAAGTATGAGCGATTACATCATCATATTGGTTACTGCGAAAGACAGGGAGGAAGCTGATAAGATTTCGCAGTTGCTTGTGAAGGAACGTTTGATCGCTTGCGCGAACATTGTTAATCCAGTGTCTTCGTTTTTTCATTGGGTTGGGAATATTGAGAAGGCGGAGGAGTGCTTGATTGTTATGAAGTCGCGCAGGGATTTGTTTGCCGAGGTTGTAGGGCATGTTAAGCGTTTGCATAGTTATGAGGTTCCTGAGGTTTTGGCTGTTCCGATTGTTGATGGGTCGAAGGCGTATTTGGATTGGATGAGTGTTGTGCTTAAGCCCAAGCTATAATGTACGTTTTTGTGCAGATAAGCCTTAAATAATACATTGAAGTATGTTTCTGAACCATAGGGAGCTCAAATCTAAATGAGGAATTACATTTGGCGCAGCCGCCACACAAACCAAACCAGCTAACCCCCTAAAAATAAAGAAAATCACCCTAAAAGAGCAACCCCTCGAAATATTCTCAAGACTCCAAAAAAAATACCGAACAGCCTATCTTTTGGAGTCAATCGAAGGACCGAAAAAGCTTGCACAGTACTCATTCATCGGGTTCGACCCAAAAATAACCATAATAGCCAAAAACGGCAAAGCCAAAATCAAAAACGAAAAAACAGGCGAAACAACCACTGAGAAAACAAGCGACCCACTCCAAACTTTAGAACGCCTCCTCAAAGAAGAAGCGGTTCCAAACACAGAATTCCGATTTGTAGGCGGAGCAGTCGGCTACATTTCTTATGACTCCGTCCGTTACTGGGAACGCCTGCCCCAGACCAGCGTGGATGACCTCTGCTTTCCCGACTTGGAAATGGGCATATTTGACAACGGCTTTGTTTTCAATCATGTAGAGAAACAGGCCTTTTACTATTACCGTGGCGAGAATCGGCTGACTGAAGTTGAAGGACTACTCAGGCAACAAATCGATCCGGAGCAGTTGTGGTACACGCAACCTAAAGTAAACATTAAAAAAGAAACGTATGAAGCCGCGGTGGAAAAAGCGAAGCAATACATAACGGCAGGCGATATTTTCCAAGTTGTCCCATCAAAAAGATACCAGTTCCAAATAAAGGGTAACCTAATCCCGTTCTACCAGACGTTAAGAACCATTAACCCTTCGCCATACATGTATTACTACACTTCAGGCGAACGCCAAATTGTTGGCGCTAGTCCAGAAATGCTTGTCCGCGTCGAGAAAAGAACCGTCGAAACCTTCCCGATTGCAGGCACCCGACCTGTCGTCGAGAACCCAGACGAGAATAGTAAGTTGGTCGCTGAGTTGCTTGCCGACCCCAAGGAACGCGCCGAACACGTCATGCTTGTCGATTTGGCACGCAACGACGTCGGAAGAATCAGCAAATATGGAAGCGTCCACGTACCCGAGTTCATGCAGGTCCACCAGTACAGTCACGTGCAACATATAGTCTCCCGAGTAGTGGGGCACCTCAAGGACGGCCTTCAAAGCTACGATGCCTTACGCGCTGTTTTTCCAGCGGGAACAGTTTCTGGAGCTCCAAAGGTGCGAGCAATGGAAATCATCGATGAACTTGAACCAGTGAGGCGTGGGCCATACGCTGGAGCCGTTGGCTACTTCTCCTACAACGGCAACGCAGATTTTGCCATAACAATCCGAACCCTCTTCGCACAAAAGAACCAAGCGTACATTCAAGCAGGCGGTGGAATCGTGGCTGACTCAGTGCCTGAGCAGGAGTGGTTTGAAACCGAGCACAAAGCAAGGGCGCTGATGCAGGCGCTGGAGCAGGCTGGAGGCACAGGACAATGAAGGTGCTAGTAATTGACAATTACGATTCGTTTGTTTACAACCTTGTTCAGTACATCGGCGAACTAGGCGGTGAACCTGTGGTCTATAGAAACGACAAGGTAACCTTGGACCAGTTGAATGCGCTTAAATCTGACAGAATTGTGATTTCGCCAGGTCCAGGCATGCCTGAAGACGAGCGTTACTTTGGGGTCTGCACAAGAATCCTGCAAACCATGAGTCGAACAACGCCGACCTTGGGAGTGTGTCTTGGCCATCAGGGAATAATCCACGCTTACGGCGGAAAAATCATCCATGCCAAACGTCTCATGCACGGAAAAACCTGCACTATAAAGCATGACCAAAAGGGGATCTTCGCAGATGTCCGCAACCCCTTCACTTCGATACGGTACCATTCGCTTGCTGGAGAACGCTACTCTTTGCCGTCGTGCCTGAAAATTTCGGCAGAGTGCGTTGAAGACGGGGAAATAATGGGTGTCCGCCACGTCAAGTACCCGATTAACGGCGTCCAGTTCCACCCTGAATCAATCCTATGTGAGGACGGCAAGCTCATTATCAAGAACTTCTTGGAGGGCAATCAGCTATGATTCGGGAAGGCATTCAGAAACTCATCGAAGGCATCAGCTTAACCAGCGTCGAGTCAGGCGAAATCATGCGTGAAGTCATGTCGGGGCAGGCAACAAACTCACAAACCGCCGCGTTCTTGACCGCTCTACGGATAAAGGGTGAGGCAGTCGAAGAGCTTATCGCCTTTGCGTCAGTCATGCGTGAACAAAGCACTCAAATTCATCCCTGTGTGATGGGCCGCCTCGTGGATACCTGCGGGACGGGCGGAGATAAAATAAAAACTTTCAACGTGAGCACGGCAGCTGCCTTCGTGATTGCTGGAGCAGGTGTTTCGGTTGCCAAGCATGGAAACAGGTCAGTGACCAGTAAATGCGGAAGTGCCGATGTGCTGGAAAAACTTGGGTTAAACCTGTTTTCCGAGCCTAAAGTGGTCGAAGCCATGATTGAAAAGGTCGGGGTTGGCTTCATGTTTGCGCCAGCATTCCATCCAGCCATGAAGTACGCGGCTGAGACCAGACGGGAAATTGGCATCCGAACCGTATTCAACCTTCTCGGACCATTAACAAACCCCGCAAGCGCCAACGCTCAACTACTCGGTGTGTACGACCCCAAACTCACCGTTCCTCTGGCATACGCGTTGGGTCGGCTAGGATGCGAAGAAGCCATGGTTGTCCACGGGTTAGATGGTCTGGACGAGATTTCAACTGTTGGTAAGACGGCGGTTGCGTGGTTGAAGGATGGCAAAGTCACGGAACTGGAAACTTCTCCACGAGACTTTGGCGTAAAGCAGGCAAGCGTCGCCGATTTGAAGGTGTCCTCAGCTGAGGAAAGCGCGGACGCATTCTTCAGAATACTAAGCGGCAAAGTAGTAGCCGACGACTCGAAAATGGAGTTTGTGCTCGTTAACAGTGCGGCGGGAATTATCTTGGGCGGGAAAGCGGATGACTTCTTGGGCGGCATGGAGATAGCCCGCAAGTCAATAATGAGCGGCGCAGCCTACGACAGGCTAAAAAAGTTGATTGAGGCTTCGGGCGGAAACCCTTCTAAACTTGAGGAGTATGAAGCCAAGTATGAGTGACTACCTTGATGTATTGGCGCGTGTCGCCCAAGTAACCATTGATAGCGAATACTACGAGATGGCAAAATCCGCAGACACTATGCACCTGAGCCTGCGCAAAGCGATTTTGCAAAGCCAAAACGTGCCGGTTATAGCAGAAATCAAAGCTGCTTCCCCTTCAGCAGGGGTAATCAAGAAGGACCTTAATCCCGGCGAGGTTGCGCGAGCGATGCAGAGAGGCGGAGCGGTAGCTTTGTCAGTTTTAACTGAGCCGAAACATTTCGACGGTAGTTTGGAAGCTTTAGCCGCTGCAAGAGAAGCAGTGGAAATTCCGCTTCTAATGAAAGACATTGTTCTCAGCCCCGTGCAGGTTTATGCTGCAGGGAAAATGGGAGCCAACGCGGTCCTTCTGATTAAGGCGCTTTTTGACCGTGGCTACTGCGAAAAAACCCTCGACGAAATGATTGATGGAGCCCACATCCTGGGGCTTGAGGTTCTGCTTGAAACCCACACTGAGGCAGAGTTTCAATCAGCTGTGAAGGCAAACGCGGATTTGATTGGAATAAATAACCGTGACCTTGCGACCTTTAAGGTAGATTTGAACGTGACAAAAAACATTTTAGAGAAAAACGGTTCAAACGGCAAACCAGTGATAAGTGAAAGCGGAATAAAAACACCTGCCGACATACATTTCCTCCGTGAAAGCGGCGCCAGTGCTTTCCTAGTTGGATCAGCTATCATGTCAAGCAGCAACGTGGAAGGAAAAGTCAAGGAGTTTGTAGAGGCAAAATGAAGTTAACCGAATATCCAGTAGACGGAAAATACGGCAAGTACGGCGGACGCTTCGTTCCCGAAATCCTAATGGAAGCAATCAAGGAGCTTGAAGAAGCCTATGAAAAAGCGAAAAAAGACCCCGCCTTCCACAAACAGCTCGATTATTACCTGGCAGATTTCGCTGGGCGACCCACACCGCTGTACTACGCTGAAAACCTATCGAGGGAACTGGGCGGCGCCAAAATCTACTTAAAACGCGAAGACCTCGCCCACGGCGGCGCACACAAAATCAACAACACTTTGGGGCAGGCGCTGCTAGCTAAGCGAATGGGCAAGACGCGAGTAATCGCTGAGACAGGAGCAGGTCAGCATGGCGTGGCAACCGCCATTGCGTGCGCTGCCTTAGGGTTGCGGGCTGAAGTTTATATGGGCACAGAAGACTGCGAGCGTCAGCGTCTGAACGTTTTCCGTATGAAGCTTCTTAACGCGCAGGTACATCCTGTGGAGACAGGCTCAAAAACGCTTAAAGACTCGATAAACGAAGCCTTCCGCGATTGGGTAACCAACTTGGAAAGCACCTATTACCTGATCGGCTCCGTCGTCGGACCTCACCCGTACCCGATGATGGTTCGAGATTTCCAAAGCGTCATAGGCAAGGAACTCAAAGATCAATTCCAAAGAAAAGAAGGCGGCCTTCCAAACGCGCTGGTCGCATGCGTGGGCGGCGGAAGCAACGCAATAGGCACGTTCTACCCGTTCGAAGACGACTTGGAAGTTGCGCTGTACGGGGTGGAAGCGGCAGGTGAAGGTTTGGAAACGGGCAAGCACGCGGCGTCTCTTGGCGCTGGAGCCGAAGGGGTCTTCCACGGCATGCTAACCTATGTTTTGCAGGACAGCAACGGGCAAATCCAGAACACAAGCAGCGTTTCAGCGGGCTTAGATTACCCAGGCGTTGGACCCGAACTCTCCTTCCTCAAAACACTCAAAAGAGCACAGTACACTTCAGCCACTGACAAGGAAGCCGTGGAAGCTTTCCTGACCCTATCCAGAGAAGAGGGAATCCTACCGGCTTTAGAGTCAGCGCACGCCGTAGCTTACGCAATGAAACTTGCCTCGAAAATGAAGAAGAACCAATCAATCGTAGTGACTCTTTCCGGACGCGGGGATAAGGATGTCGAAACAATCGCTGACTACATAGGTGCGAAAATATGAACGCGATTGCAAAGGCATTCCAAAAAACCAAAGAAGGGGGAAACGGCGCCCTAATCGGCTACGTCACCGCAGGAGACCCCACACCCGAGTTGACACCCAAAATCGCTGACGCCCTAATCCAAGGCGGAGTAGACATCTTGGAACTCGGGTTACCGTTTTCTGACCCTATAGCCGATGGACCCACAATTCAGGCGGCGAGCGTTCGAGCACTGGTTGCGGGAACAACGCCCCTAAAAGTGCTGCAGATTGCAAAAGAGATACGCAAAAGCCACGAGACGCCAATTGTAATAATGACCTACTACAATCCAGTCTTCAGAACTGGGTTGGAGAAATTTTGTCGTCTATCCAAGGAATTCATGGTGGACGGTGTCATTGTTCCCGACTTGCCGGTTGAAGAATCCGGCGACTACAAAAAGGCAGCGGCAAAGTTTGGGTTGGACACGATTTTCTTGGCCGCGCCGTCCACAACCCCTGAGCGGCTTAAGGCTATTGTTCAGTGTTCCTCGGGCTTTCTTTACCTTGTTTCTCACTTTGGCGTGACGGGAGCCAAAACTGCAGTAGAAGATTCAACAATTCAACTCATCAAACGAGTTCTGCCAGTTACTTCAGGAAAGATCAATCTGGCAGTCGGCTTCGGAGTCTCAAAACCGCAACATGTAAAACGAATCGTTGCCGCAGGAGCTGACGGCGTAATCGTTGGAAGCGCCTTCATCGACCTAATCCAAAAAACCCAGGACGACACTGTCGCCATGCTTAAGGAGTTGGAGGCAGTAGCCTCAGAAATGAAAAAAGCCACAAAAATATTGGAAAAGTAAAGAGCCGCTTAAGTTTTCTGGCTGGCGACTAGGGGCTGATATTCCGCAACGAAGTGAACATTTGGGAACTGTGTCAACGCTCTACCCGCTCCTTCGGAAGGCAGAACCCTTAGGTTTTCCACTTTGCAGGCGCCGCAAATGTCCACTAACCCGTTTCTGATCGCTTCGGCTGCCGATTCTTCACCAGCGTAAACCTTTAGGATTTTGACGGGTGTGTTGAGGGGCATGCGTTTTTCTGCTTTTTCCCGTCGAACTTCGCCGATTAATCCCAGAACGATGTTGCCTTGCTTTTCCGCTTGCTCATCAACCATTGACTGGTTGCATTGAGGCCAAGGAGAAACGTGGAGGCTACCAAAGCCCATTGCCTTGGCGTAAATGCATTGGTATATCTCTTCAGTCAAGTGGGGAACAACAGGCGACAGAAGTTGCAGTACACGATACAAGACGTTGTAAAGGACGTGTTGAGCGGCGACTTTTTGGGCTTGCCCACCCAACTCGGGTCTGTAGAGCCTGTCTTTGACAGCTTCCAAGTAGGAATCGCAGAGCATATGCCAGGTGAAGTTGCGGATTTCTTCGACTGCAATGTTGAATTGGCATTTCTCGTAGGCTTCAGTTACTCTTTTAATGACGTTTTCAGCTTGGCTAATCATCCATCGATCCAGAAGCTGCAAATCCATTGGCGCCTCGTTGCTGGGTTGGTAATCGCTTAGGAGTTTACTTGCGAAGCCCGATGCATTCCACAGCTTAACCAAAAATCTTCTGCCATATTCGACGTCCTGCATTCGATAGGGAATGTCAGAGCCCGTTGCGCCTCCGGCTGCTGCCCACTGTCGAATAGCGTCAGCACCATACTTGTTGAGGGCTTCAGGTGCCGCCACGTAATTCTTGAGGGATTTGCTCATTTTTCTGCCATCTTGGCCCAGCACCATCCCGTTGATGAGAACGCTTTTGAAAGGCGTTTCATCGAACAGCGCCAAATGCCTAACCATGAGATAGTAAGCCCAAGTTCGGATGATGTCAGTACCTGAAGGATGCATGCTGGCGGGAAAAAGCCGGTGCCAATCCGCGCGGTCTGGCCAACCTGCGTGCACAGCGCAGGTTATCGAGGAATCCATCCACGTATCGAAAACGTCAGGTTCGGGGGCGAATTCTTTTCCACCGCATTTGGGGCATCCGCTGATGCGCGGGACTTCAAGCTTGGGGTCGATAGGCACCCATTGCTCATCAGCGAGGATCAGTTCTCCGCATTTTTTGCAGTACCAAACTGGGATCGGTGTTGCGAAAATCCGTTGGCGGCTGATGACCCAATCCCAATCAAGCGATTTTGCCCAGTCGACAAGTCTGTTCTTCATGAAGTCAGGGTACCAATCAATCTCGTTCGCCGTTTTCTCAACTGCATCTGTCAGTTTGCGCGTTTCCATAAACCACTGCTTCCGCTCAAGGATCTCCACTTGGGCTTTGCAGCGATCGCAAACCCCGATCTCCTGACTGATTTTCTCGGTTTTCTCAATCAGGCCAGCGACCGTCAAGTCTTGGACAATGGCGGCCCGTGCTTGTTTTGTAGTTAAGCCCTGGTATTTGCCGCCGTTTTCGTTGATGCGGCCGTTCTCGGTCAGCAGTGTGATGACTGGAAGCTTGTTCTGGAGTACCGTTTTGACGTCTTCTTTGTCGCCGTAGGTGCAGATCATGACCACGCCGGTGCCGAACACTGGGTCCACACATTCATCGGAAATAACCGTTACGGGGCGATTTACAATGGGAACGGTAATCTTCTTGCCGACGTACTTGCAATATCGCTCATCTTTCGGGTTCACTTCAATCGCCACGCAGGCGGGTATGAACTCGGGCCGTGAGGTGGCAATAGTCAGAAAATCCTGCGTTTTCGCAACTTGGAAGCGGATGTAGTGCAGAACGCCGTCGCGTTTAATGTAGTCCACTTCGGCGTCGGCTATGGCTGTTTCGTCGTGGGGGCACCAGTTGACCGGATGTGTGCCCTGGTACATGAAGCCTTTCTTATGGAGAAGAATGAAACTGAGTTGGGTTCGGCGCCAGTAGTCTGGGTCCATGGTGCGGTACTCTGTGGTCCAGTCGATGCTGCAGCCCAACTTGAGGATGCCGTCTTTCATCATGGCAATGTACTTCTCAACGAGTGCAATGCACATTTGTCGGAACTGATCGGTCGGCAATTCTCTTTTGCGTATGTTATGTGTTTTTTCAACTTGGATTTCTATTCCTAAACCGTGGCAATCCCAGCCCTGGGGAAAATGGACGTTGAACCCACGCATCCGCTTGTAGCGGGCGACCATGTCGAAGTAGGTCCAATTTAGAACGTTACCCATATGCAACTCACCCGAGGGGTAGGGCGGAGGAGTGTCTATGCTGAATGGAACACGCCGGGTGTCTTTCCAGTCGTAGCGGAAAATGCCTGTTTCGTCCCATTTCTGCTGCCATTTACGCTCTATCTCGAGGAAATTGTATTCTTTAGGCAAGGGTTGCATCGGTTTCACTCTTCTTTTTTAATAAGTCAAGGTAAGATAATATAAACACTATATTAAGTCACCTTAGAGTTTCTCATCTCAGAATTAAGACCCGAAAGTGAATTTTGCACGAATTGTCCAAAAGGTTGCGAAGCGAAAATGGAGCCTAGGAGGGGAATTGAACCCCTGTAAAATCGCTCTGCAGGCGATTGCTTATGCGACTCGGCCACCTAGGCTTAGCCTGCCATCAAATCTTTCTCAGTCTTTTATTTAAGCTTGTTCAGACTACGTTTGCGAAAAGGACAATCTAAATTCATCCAAGAAATTCCAGAAAATTAAATTGTCTCGCCGATTCTTGGGGTTTATGCCAAAAAGCTGGGGATGGGAATTGAACTCTCAGCCAGTGGAGAAATCACCCGCAAAACCCCATTTCTTTTTTTGTGTAAATGAATCTCAAGCTGAAATTATTGTGTATAAGCTTTTATACCCTGTCCCATGGCGACACCTTTGGCATCTCCCGCACAACCCCTCCTTTTTCTTTAAGCTCATAACTTGACTGAAAACAACGAGGAGACATAAACATTGGAACCCAAGATCATTGATTGCCCGCATTGCGGCAAAATCATCCCTGAGTACGTTCTCAAAGGGGGATCAATGAGAACTACCGTAACCTGCCCTGATTGCGGCAGCCGAAGAAACTACAAGAACGGGATGAGGTACACCCGATCTGGGCAAATTCAGACTTACGTATGCCGCCACTGTTACCGCAGGTTTTCGTGACCACTCAAAATTCTCTGTTTTTTTTTGCCGCTTCATTCTCACGAGTTACTGCATTACGAGGTGAAAGACAAGTTTGGGCGGAGGCGGAAACTTAGGTCAAATCAAGGCGGCTTGCACTGCGCAAAAATTCGGGCAAACCTTCGGAGGGCGGGCGAGACAATAGTCATTCGAAGTGATCCGAGGGATTTTTTTCTAATACTGGAAGGAGAGAATGAGCATTCAGTTGGAATGACCCCGCTCAATCTCTCTTACCTTAATTACAGCAGAAGGCCCCAGCAAATATGAAATGAAACCCAAAGCAAGACCGACGGCCACACCAATTAATCCACCCACAAAAAATCCCCCGATTGGCCAACCGAAAGTAATAGCAATAATTAACCACTTAATTTTTCGGTTTCCCTCGAAGAACTCTCGTCGTTTTTCCCAGTTTAAAGAATCTTTAAATGCGATATAATCAATCAAAGTCTTAGATTTATTCTTCGCCAAGTTTCCGCATTTTGGACAGGGCCCAGTGTAATCCGATGCCATAATTTCGCCACATTTGCTGCAGACCACCTTCGTTTCTAGCTCTTTACTCGATTTTCAGGTCCCTCATGCATTCCTTAGATAGGCATTGATCATGTGTTAAGATAATAAGAGGGTTAAATGACAAATTTAAGGTTAGCATTTCGCGGCGGGCGGGGAAGGATCCGATCCTACGCCCTGCAAGCGATTTCACCCAAGAATTCCTCTTTTTCATTAATAATGTGAAGCGCGCTTGCCCTGCCCGAAAAGGATGAGCATATATTATTATTTAATTATGACAATATAACATTTGGTTGTCAGGATTGTTTACTATGAAAAAGTCTAATTATGCCCTCGTCATTTTTACTTTTGTTTTGACTTTATCAGCGTTTTTCTGTCTTGTATTGTCTCCAGCGGCACTTGCATCCGGTAATTCTTCCTCGGCTGATTGGCCGATGTTTCACCATGATCTTACTCATTCAGGTTACTCAACCAGCACGCCAACTGCAACTAACGCCACTTTACTATGGAACTATACGACCAACAACCCAGTTGGCGCTTCGCCTGCAATCGCCAACGGTCGCGTATATATAGGTTCTGACGGTGGAATCGCCTACTGCCTTAATGCCTCAAGCGGGTCCGAAATATGGAATTTCACAGTCGTTACTACAAGCAGAGGGCTTCAAGGCGAGGGAGTCCCAGCAATTAGTTCTTCGATGGCTGTTGCTAATGGTTACGTCTATTTTGGATGTTACGACCGAAACGTGTATTGCCTGAACGCTTTAACTGGCGAAAAGGTTTGGAATTTCACAACCGGAAATGCTGTGGAGTCTTGCCCCTCAGCCGCTAATGGGTACCTATATGTGGGGTCATGGGATGGGAATGTTTACTGTTTTGATGCTACTACTGGTGCCAAAATATGGAATTATTCAACGGGTGGACTTGTAGAGTCTTCACCCGCATATGTGGGCGGTCACATCTATGTTGGTTCAATAAATGGTAATGTTTATTGTCTTGACGCTTTATCTGGCGCGAAAATTTGGAACTATACCACTGGGAACGTTGTACAGTCTTCTCCTGCGGTTGTTGACGGTCGCCTCTATATAGGATCAGAGGACGATAATGTCTATTGCCTTAATGCGTCAAATGGAATTAAAATATGGAGCTATCCAACTCAGGGTTGGGTTGACTCTTCCCCTGCAGTTGTCAATGGGTATGTTTACGTTGGGACTGGAGAGTCTGCGAACCCGGACAAAAATGTTTACTGCCTCAACGCGTTAACTGGGACGAAAATCTGGAACTATACTACGCAAGACGGGGTAGATTCCTCTCCTGCAGTGGCTGGCGACTATGTTTACGTTGGAGGGTGGGATGGAAATGTTTATTGTCTAAACGCATCCACTGGGGCAAATATTTGGACCTACACCACTGGAAATCACGTGAGTTCTTCTCCTGCTGTTTGGAACGGGATCGTTTATGTCGGATCATGGGACCATCATGTTTACGCTTTCGGCAACCCGCTGGTAACGTCCACACCTTCGTCAGGAATGCTCTCGCTTACAGCAGAAATCATTTACATAGCAGTTGTTGCAATCGTCGTTGTAGTCATCGCTGCGGCAGTAATAATGCTTCGACACAAAAAACAGTCCATTAGCGAGAAACAAGCTATCCATTGAACAGGTCAAAAACTTACTAACCTCTGACCGGAAAACTAAGTCGTCCAGAAAGAAAAAATCTCCAAGTTCTCTTTTTCAAACTCTTTCTTTAGAATAACCTTGACTTCGTCTTCATCTAGGTTCCAGAGACCATTTTTGCCTTTGCGCAAAGGAATCCCTGTCTCTCTCAGAGACTGACCTTTGGGGAAATCCAGAAAAATGTAGTACCGCTTGTCATGCATCAATATTATTCTTAATGTTGTAAGTTCTTTGTTTGGAGAGAGAGCATTTTGCTCAAGAATATAGACTATCGATTTCGGCTTCTTTTCCCTAACTAAGCGTTTGAATTCCTCCCAGCTTCTAACCCTGATATGACCTTCACTCATTTTCTTCGATTAACCTTTTGACCTTGTGCTCAATTTCGTCTCTAATTTCTCGTACTAACGTTAGGGGCTTTCCTTTAGGATCCTGAAGTTTCCAGTCAATTGTTGGCTTGAAGAAGGGACCAGGGCAGATCTCCTGATCATTACAACCCATTGTGACAATCAAGTCTACATCTAGAGCCATTTTGGCAGTGAGTAATTTTGGTTTGTTATTAGATATGTCAATGCCAACCTCTTTCATTGCTTCCACAACCACAGGGTTAACGTTGCTTGCAGGTTTGTTGCCTGCACTAAACACCTCAAACTTGTCCTTTCCAAACTTTTTGGCAAAAGCCTCAGCCATTTGACTCCTACCTGCATTTTCAACACAGACAAAAAGGATTTTCTTCATCTTACTTCCTCACTGATCAATCAGTACTACTTTCTATGGGTTAAAGAAAATAGTAAGCTGAAATTAGGTTTTGTCTTCTTTTATTTTGGTTATTATCTTCTGTGTTTCCTCCTCCGAGGGATGAGTGATAGCACCGGTAGGACAAATGTCCTCACAACCTCTGCAAAATACAACACATCTGTTTGGGTTTACCACAGTTCGTTTTTCACCATCTTTTTCCTCTATTCTAAAGGCACTCGTATGGCAAAAATCAACGCATTTTCCGCATGTTACACACTTTTCATAATCTATCTTTGGGTCCCAAGGTATTTTGCCTCTGGGGATACCTTCGTATGTTTCCTCGGACATTTTTCGCTCTTCCCTTGTTCGTCGAGTAATAATTAATGGTAGTCAATTATTTTATGCTTAACTCTTTCCTAGCGGCTGGCCTTTAGTTCTTCTTTGCAAAACGACAACACATGATAATTGAGACAATGGCGCGCGCGTTTACATAACGACTAGCCACATTTGTGCTCTTATTCGATCCTTTTCTTGAGTACGGCAGTGGCTATCGTGAGAAATATAACAGTAAACACGAATAAGGCGGCTATATCGATAAGGTAAATGTTGGTAACTGCAGAACTAGATATGCATTTTTGTAGGGCTTCAATGGAGTAAGTGAGTGGAAGGAAACGGGCAACAACTTGCAGCGGTAGAGGGTAAGTTGTCAAAGCTACAAAAGTTCCGGAAAGAAAAGTCATTGGGAACCTCAAAAAATTAGCATACATCTGCGCGTCCGGAACCCACTTTGCATAAACAGAAGTTATTATCCCGAGCGCCGAAAACGCCATCGAGGCAAAGGCAATTGCCACTACAGCGAGCGATGGATTCATTACAGTTACTTCTGCAAAAGCCGCTAGTGGAAAAATCGTTACGGCGGCAAGTATGAGCCCAAAGAAGAAACCTGCTATTGTTTTTCCCAAGATTATTGTAAACAATGAAACCGGCGCTACCAGTAACCTGTCAAAGGTTCCTGTCTGTTTTTCCAAGACAACCGCAACTGCTTCGATAGAAGTTGTGCCGAAAAGCATTGATAGCGAAGAAAGCCCAGCCACTATCAGAACTGGACTTATATTCCCAGCCATACTAAACGCTAAGAATAGCGAAATTGGAATCAAAAGTCCAAATGTAAAGTTCGGTGCCTTGAAGTAGTAAACCTTCGCATCTTTCACTGCAATGTAAAATGCTTTAATTAACGGGTCAGCCCACGATCTAGCCAAGGTTCGCCGCCTTCTTTCCTTGTTCCTTCTCAGTCTTCATGACTTCTGCGCTTAGCCCTGTCAATTCCACAAAAACATCCTCTAAACTCGGGTTTAAGGTGTTTATCGAGACAATTTTTAGGTCATTCTCTTTGGCGAAATCAACTATCAGAGGGATTGCTTCTGAAGTGCTCTTAAAGTGAAGTCTGAATTTGTCTCCAAACTGCGCCACCTTTTCCATGTCTCTTAAGCTTGTCAGTTTGTTTTCGAGACTTTTTGTCTGATCAAAAGATACTTCAACGATTGGATGCTTTTCAATTGAAGCTTTCAGTTTCTGTGGACCGTCTAAAGCAACTATTTTGCCTTTGTTAATCATGGCGACGCGTTGACATAGCTGGTCGGCTTCTTCAATGTAATGCGTAGTCAGAAAGACAGTAACACCTGTCTCATTGAGGTCTTTAATCAATTTTCTTATCATGCGAGAACTTTGGACATCTAACCCCGAAGTAGGTTCATCCAAAAAGAGTAAGCTAGGTGAATGAACTAGAGCCGCTGCTATTGTTAATCTTCTCTTCATGCCCTTAGAAAAGACTCCCGTCCGATCCCTTCGACGTTCATAGAGTTCGAAGAGTTCCAGCAGCTCCTTTGCCTTTTTTTCTCTCTCATTCTTGGCCACTCTGTAAAGTTGCGCAGCAAAAATCAAGTTGTCCCAAGCGCTCATCTCATCATAGACGTTCGAGTTTTCAGGCACGACACCTATGGAACTCTTCGCCTCAACCGGTTGCCGAAGCATATCTAAGCCTGCAACCATAAGGGTTCCTGAAGATGGATTGGTTTGTCCAGTAAGCATCTTAGTTGTCGTCGTTTTACCAGCACCATTGGGACCTAAGAAGCCGAAGATTTCGCCTTTCTTTACCTGAAAACTTATGTGGTCCACTGCCAAAAAGTTGGCATAATATTTCGTTAAATCTTTAACCTCTATCGCTTCAGTCATGGTTCTATGCCTTATTTAATCCGTTGACTTCAAAAGTTTGTAAGGTCTGAGGCTTTTATTAGACTATTGCTAACAAAAAAGCATGGCAGTCTAATCTTTCTCAGCACGATAGCCTTCACCTTTGTCATTAAGCGAAAACTAAAATACCATAATTCGACCGATCGAAAAAGAGTAAAGAAACAAAAAAAGAACGTAAGAGGGTAAACCTTAACGGTTTAGCAGTTGTCGTGACTGCAACTGCAGTTTTGACTTGACGAGTTACCGCCGATGTATTTTTGGGGGTTTGCTTCGAAGGATTTTTTGCATCCTGGAGCACAGAAATAGTAGTATTTGCCTTGGTAGATTGTTTTGTATTTTGCAGTTTTCTCATCAACTTCCATATTACATACTAAATCTTTAGCCATAACTTTTTCACCTCCCACCAACATTGCTTAATTTTTTATGATTATATTTTAGGTCTAAATCTCCTAAGGAGTGAAGCGTTGGTAACTACTGTTACTGAGCTGCTTGCCATGGCCGCTGCCGCGTACACTGGATTAAATAGCACATGTAAGATGGGGTAGAATGCACCTGCTGCCAAGGGAACGAGGATGATGTTGTAGAAGAATGCCCAGAATAGGTTCTGCCGGATTTTCTTCATCGTGGCGCGGCTCAACTGAATAGCTACAACTACATCCCTCAAATCATTCTTAATCAAGACAATGTCCCCTGTTTCAATAGCTACATCTGTTCCGCTGCCAACAGCAATTCCAATGTTTGCTTGCGCCAAAGCCGGAGCATCGTTTATTCCGTCTCCAACCATAGCAACAACTTTGCCTTCGGATTGCAGCCGCTTTATCTCGGTGCTTTTTTCACTAGGAAGAACCTCGGAGAACACGCCATTAACACCCAATTGTTTTGCTATAGCGTTGGCTGTTCTTTGATTATCACCTGTAATCATGATGACCTCCAGGCCCATTTGCTGAAGGGTTTTTACGGCATCACCAGAGTGTTCTTTTAAGGTGTCAGCCACGGCTAATAATCCTGCAAGCTGAGTGTCAACTGCAAGGAGCATTGCGGTTTTTCCTTCTTCCTCAAGCTCCTTCATTTTAACTTCAAACGAGCCAATGTCAAGGTTGTTTGCTTCCATGAGTCTGCGGTTGCCTAGCAATATTTTAGTGCCTTTATGCCCTACTTCCACGCCATATCCCGGGAGGGCGTTGAAGATGTCAGGCTCATCAATTTGGAGGCCTTTCGCTTTTGCCTTTTTTACAATAGCTTCACCAAGTGGGTGCTCAGAGTTTTTCTCTGCGATGCTGGCTAGCTGTAAAAGTTGGTCTTCCTTGAACGCTTCTGTTGGGATAATATCTGTGACTTCAGGCTCGCCTTTTGTGAGTGTTCCTGTTTTATCAAAAACTACCGTTTGAAGCTTATAAGCCGCTTCCAATGTTTCGCCGTTTTTAATTAAAATTCCGTTTTCTGCTCCTTTCCCAACCCCAACCATAATGGCCGTGGGGGTAGCAAGTCCAAGAGCGCAGGGACAAGCAACAATTAACACAGCGATGAAAACTGTAAGGGCAAAAATGAAGGTCGCGCCAGTTATGAAATACCATGCCAACGCTGAGATCGTGGCAGTTATTATGATAATTGGAACAAAATAACCTGACGCGATATCTGCCAGTCTTTGAATAGGTGCTTTGGAACTTAAAGCATCTTCAACCATGCTTATGATCTGGGCAAGAACTGTGTCTTTGCCGACTTTGGTGGCTTTGAATTTCAGCACCCCAGTTTTATTCATGGTGGCACCCACCACTTGGTCGCCGCTCTTTTTTTCAATGGGGATACTTTCGCCCGTGATGACTTTCTCATCTACTGCTGAGTAGCCTTCGGTAACGATGCCGTCAACAGGGATTTTTTCTCCTGGTCTAACAACCACAATATCGCCTACTTGGACCTCTTCGATAGGGATTTCCTGTTCTAGGCCATTTCTGATTACTCTGGCAGTCTTTGCTTGGAGCCCCATGATTTTTCTGATGGCTTCTGAGGTTCTGCCTTTTGCTATGGCATCTAAGAGTTTTCCCAGCAAAATGAAGCTCATAATCATTGTAGCTGTATCGAAGAATACTCCTGCGCCTGGAAAGGTGCTTGGTGCAAAAGTAACTGCGGTGCTGTAGAGCCAAGCGGTGGATGTTCCCATAGCAATTAAGGTATCCATGTTAGTGGTTTTGTTTCTCAAGCCCTTGTATGCGCCTACGTAGAAGGTCCATCCGACAATGAATTGTACTGGAGTTGCTAGGATAAACATCAAAATGTTGTTTTGTTCCTTGGGCAAAACGGGGAACCACATCAAGAGGATGATAGGGATAGTCAATGCAACACTTGCTGTCAAAAGGATTTTTAGCCGTTGAATGTGGCGTTGGCGCTCTTTGCCTTCAGCATCCTGAACGGTTTTTTCGGGTTCAATGACTTGATATCCAACGTCTTGTACGGTTTTGCTGATTCCAGCGAGGCTTATTTGCTCTGGGTTATATTCAACTGAGACTTTTTCCGTTGCAAAGTTGACCGTTGCATTATAGACACCCTCTTTGCTGTTTAATGCTTTTTCTATGCTTTGGGCGCAGTTAACGCAGCTCATTCCGCCTACTTGAAGCATGATTTTCTCATGGATAACTCGGTATCCTGCTTCAACGACGGTATTTTCTATGGTTTTCTGGTCAACGAGGTCTGGGTTGTATTCTATGATTGCTTTCTCGGCGGCAAAGTTAACGGTGGCGTGTTTTACGCCATTTAATTTAGAGAGCGCCTTCTCTATGGTAAGTGAGCAGTTTATGCAGCTCATGCCGCCGATGTTAAGAGTGATTTTTTTGTTTTTTTCTCGGCTCATATATTGTTTGCCTTCACTTGAGTCTTTTTTGCGTTTAACTTGGTCAAGTCCATTTTTAGATAATGCTGTCATTCGAGCTGGTAAATATTTCCAACGCTACTGCAAGCAAAGGCATTTGGGAACGTTTGAGCTATCGAGATTATTGCTCGCCATCCCGTGCAATGCGAGGGTACGATTAATTCAGGATTAATGTCTTTTAGCTCTTCTATCGTAGGTTCAATTCTCTTCTCAAATTCTTTTCCAGCTAAATGAAAGCCGCCCAATATCGCGTGAACCTTTGTTAATCCGGTAATCTGTTGAGCATATCGTACAGTGTTAATAATGCCAGCGTGAGCACACCCAGAAATGATAACTAAGCCCTTGTCCTTGATATTAATGACTAAGGCACGGTCATCCAGAACTAACGGATCGGGTAGCCAAGAATTATCACTATAGATTTTATTTTGCATTAAACCCTTTTCAAAAGTCACTTTTCTCGGAATTTCTCCGGTGATGCAAACCAAATCATTGGCAATTAAACACGGTTTTTTTGTGTTTACAATTTTTGCTGGAGTTAGCTGTTCTGAACTCGGAAAAAGTGGATACTCTCTTATATCTCCGCTAAAACTGGCGGTTCCTCTACGTTTAACCATATCTTCGTGAGTTATTATTGGTAGGTCGATTTTGTTAACAGCTTCAACTATTGCTTGTAATCCGCCAAAATGATCATAATGACCATGGGAAAGGACAACATAAGAAACTTCGCTTAAGTCAATGCCCATACGCTTAGCATTTATAACGACTCCGTTAGAACTGATGCCGGTGTCAAAAAGAATTGTGCACGTTTCTTGATTTCGAAAAACTCTAACAAGCATACAAAAACCGTGCTCTGCAAACGGCAACTCTGTATGCGCCTGAGCCCATTCCGATCCATATTGCTCTTTAGTCCAGTGTCGAAGCGATTGCACTTCTTTTCTAACATTGCTTGAAAGAAAATCTACATTGTTGTCCACTAAGGAAACAATTTCCAGCTTTGATGCTTCTTTCAAGTCCACGGTTTCTATCGCCAAATACTAACCCAACTATAGAGTTCCTCGGTAATGTTCTGTGCTTGGGCAGCCAACACATTTTTGAATCTCGTATCGGTTGCATGGGTCGCAATCAACATTGCACGGTGAAACCTTGTTTTCTTTATGTGCAAGCTGTTCCCTTATCTGAAGGAACGGTGAAAAGTAAGTTTCGCTTACAGGGTAGAATTCTGAACGGCGTATGCCTCTGCTGCATCTGAGAGAGCATTTTTCCATGGAAATGCTTTCAAGCGTTTCTTCAGTTTCTGCCACCACGAGCGCAATAAGGTTGTAGCCGCCCACTGTTTTGAAAATCTGAACTATTCTGGGGCACTGCTCAAACCGTTTTAGGAGTTCCTGCATTGCTTCTGCGCTTTCCATTTCGAGCATTACTATTGCCGGGTGAAGCTTGAGTACGCTTGGGTTGATTAGAGCTGACACTTTGATTGTGCCTTTTTTTAGTAGTCGCTCTAGTCTTTTCTTGGTTCCCATACTTGTGAAGTTTATGGATTTTGCTAGTTCTTTCAGGGTCATACGTCCGTCCACTTGAAGTTGTGAGATTATTTTCTTATCGATTTCATCCATTTTGCTCATTTCGGCCATTTGACAATCACTTGTTTATTTTATAAACAAAAAGTATTAATAAGGTTTACGTATTAAACTGACTCACATTCCAGCATGGTGAAATGAAAAGTATAATCAATCAAGCTAACACTTCAGAGCAATGCGAAGCTGAATGCGATTCCTGCCTAAGGAATCAGGACCCTGAAAGGAGGTGAGTGATTGACAGATAGAGTAGTAGTTCCAGTCGAAGATCAAAAAGGCTTGGATGCTTGTTTAGCACAGCATTTTGGAAGAGCTCCTTACTATGCAATCGTTGACTTAGACGAAAACGGAAATGTTTCAAACGTTAAAACCGTTCCAAATACGGGTGAACACTTTGGCGGCACCGCAGATGCTCATAGCCAGCTCTTGGAACTGAAGCCAAACGCAATAGTAGCTTACGGAATGGGACCCCGAGGATTAAATAGTTTTCAAAGCGCTGGAATTTCAGTGCTTCAAACAACCGCAAACACAGTTGCTGAAGTGGTTAACGCCTACAAAGAAGATAAGCTCCCAGACCTTACAAAAGGCTGCGAACATGCACATCACCACCACTAAATTAGAGAATCGCTTCTAAACCAATTTACTAAAATCTTTCTTTTATTTTACAAATACTCAAAAGGGAACCATGAGGTCCATAAATGGTCGAAAAAAGGGTAACCCTTAAAAAAGGCGAGGATGCAGCAAGACTTTCCACTATTGTTGTTCTAGTGCTCAGTATTCTGAGAGGCATTGTTTCCGTCGCAAGTGGCAGCGTTGCGCTTTTGGCAGGCACAATCGACTCATTCTCGGATGTTTTTTCTTCTGCAGCCGTTTGGGCAGGTCTTAATATTGCCAAGAAGAAACCGACCGAGAGGTTTCCTTATGGATACTTTAAGGCAGAAACTTTTGCTTTGCTAATAGTAGCCTTGATACTTATGGCTTCCAGCGTTTTGATTATCTGGGAGTCTTTTCAGAAGTTGTTTGAGGTATATGTTATCTCATTTTCCAACGTCGCGCTAGGAATTGCAGCCTTCTCAGCGGTCGTTTATTATCTGCTTGGCAAATTCAAGGGCAGAGTGGGACGCCAGATTGGTTCCCAGGCTCTGATAAGTGAGGGTATGCATTCTATGGTTGATGTCTACGCTTCTTTATTGGTTTTTGTCGGCGTTTTTCTTGGAGTACTCGGTTTTCACTTCGGTGAGGCCCTTATTGGCTTCATTATTGGTGTCTATGTTCTAATCAGGGGCTTACTTTTCGGAAAAGACGCAGCGTTGGTCTTGATGGATGTTTCGCCAAACCCGCAAATGGTTAACAAAATGAAAGCGATAGCTGAAAGTGTTCCCGGAGTTAGAGGGAGCCACGATATTAGAATGAGAAAATCTGGACCCGTGTTTTTCGGGGAAATGCATATCGAACTACAAGAGGGTCTTTCTTTAGAAAGAGCCCATGTGATATCAGAGGATGTAGAGACAAGAATCAAGGAAAATTTCAAAGACATTGAATTAGTAACCGTTCACGTAGGGCTTGCGCATAAGAAAAAAATTCTAATTGCGACTCCTATAATGGAAGACAAAGGATTGGACTCGCTAACTAGTACCCATTTTGGCAGTGCTCCTTACTTTGGCTTCACACAGGTTGAAGAAAGTCAAGTATTAAGCTTCTATGTTAAGGAGAATAAAGGAGCAAAGTTACAGCACAAAAAGGGGATACAGGCCGCAGATTTATTGGTTGAAGAGAAAGTAGACGTTTTACTCACGGTAGACGTTGGCGAAGGTCCCTTCCACGTTCTGGGAAATAACTTGATACAGATTTATCAAATTCAAAGACCCCTTAAAATCCGTGAAGCAGTAAATCTTTTTAGTGAACGTTCGTTGGAAAAACTAGTAGCACCGACCGAGGAGGATACGACTGAATAAATGTTAATCTTTTGTCTTATCCTGACGAAGTTCAATTATGGAGCTTTTAGTTTCAGGATCATTTATTTCGCCACTTAACATTCAACAAAAAATGATTTTAGTCAGGGTTTAAAAAAAGAATTTGGTAACATCTTTTATATTAATTGGTTTATTTTATAAACGCAAGATATTAATATCGTTTAGCAATTAAACTACCTTCCAATGAGGGTTTAACTTGACAAGCAAAAATGTACATTTAAAAATTGGCGAACTTAACACTAACATTGGTCAAGTAAAGAATTTAGAATTATCCGTTGGAAGAATTATTAACGATTCATGGGAAGAGCAGATGGGACCAACTCCAATGCCTGGTCTAACAACCTTGCGGAGTTGGGACATGAAACTTCTTAACAAATACAGACCATTCTACATGCCTGATTGCGACGTCTGCTGTTTATGCACTTATGGTAAGTGTGATTTGACGGCAGGGAAACGTGGAGCCTGTGGACTGGATATGGCCGCGCAGTCATCCCGCATAGTTCTTTTAGCTTGCAGTATAGGCGCGGCAACCCACACTGGTCACGCTCGACATGTAGTTGATCACTTAATCGAGAAATATGGTCGACGGTATCCATTAGATGTAGGTGGATTAAACGTTAAAGTAGAAGCTCCAGTTATCAGGCTTGTTACCGGAATAAAACCTGAAACTCTCGG
>Ga0187874_10001010_pt1 | contig 29031 bp, 28 predicted proteins | sample June2016WEW_16_1_3_FD_132993 | JGI IMG/M metagenome (GOLD analysis project Ga0187874, IMG submission 132993) | Peatland microbial communities from SPRUCE experiment site at the Marcell Experimental Forest, Minnesota, USA - June2016WEW_16_150 | ecosystem: Environmental > Terrestrial > Soil >... | reverse complement strand
GCGTGCGTTTGCGCCGCGATTTCGATGTTTCGAAGTTCTCGCAGCAGACGCAGGTCATCCTGCGCGCGATGAAGAAGTACGGCATGATCCTGGCGGACAACGGCGGCGCATGGTTCTTCGAGGCCACGCCGAATCCTGGCTGGAATCCCGATGTAATGATCGAGGAGATGCGCAAGGTCAAGGGCTCGGAATTCGAGGTAGTGGACGAATCGTCTGTCATGCGCGGCTCCAATTCGGGGGCGACCAATCCGCCGGCGCCGCCGGATGCGACGCCGGCGTCGCGCGCGCCGATGATCGGGAAGTGTCCGCTGTTCCCGGCGGACAATATCTGGAACACGCCGGTGGATACCGCGCCTCCCGATGCACACTCTTCGGCTTTGCTCGCCAGCATCGGGCTGGAAAAGACGCTGCATCCGGACTTCGGACGGGAGGCGACCTCGGGGATTCCGTTCAATCTGGTGCCCGGCAGCCAGCCCAAGGTGCCGATGCAGGTGGCGGGTGGGGAGAGCGATACGGGGCCGGTGCCGATACCGCCCCATCCCCTGCTTGAGAGTGGGGGCACGGGCGACAGCCACATGATTGTGGTGGATCAGGACGCCTGCAAACTTTACGAGTTGTTTGCGGCCAGACCGGTTCCGGGTGGAGGGTGGCATGCCGAGTCGGCCGCGCATTTCGATCTTCGGTCGAATGCCCTGAGACCGGAAGGCTGGACTTCCGCCGATGGGGCTGGGCTGCCGATTCTGGCGGGGTTGGTCCGTTATGAGGAGGTCGCGGCCGGCGAAATTCGCCATGCGCTGCGTTTCAGCGCGCCGAAAACCACCCGCGCTTTCGTCTGGCCAGCGCGCCATCTGGCTTCGCGCAGCGACGATCCCGACCTTCCGCCCATGGGTTTGCGCGTGCGACTGCGCGCGGAATACGACATCTCGAAATTCTCGAAAGAGGCGCAGGTGATTCTGCGGGCTCTCAAGAAGTACGGCATGATCCTCGCCGATAACGGCGGCGCGTGGTTTATTTCCGGCGCGCCGAACCCGAACTGGGATCCGGAGGGCCTCGCCGGGGAGATGCGCGCCGTCAAGGGCTCCGATTTCGAAGTGGTCGACGTTTCGTCCTTCATGTTGAATTCGAGCTCGGCGGCGGTGATTGCAATCCGTTAATGGCATCGCCAGCGAAAGCGCGGAGACGCGGAGGAGACGCATAGACAGGCAAGCAAGGAAGTCAAAACCCGAGAGCGCAGAGGAGGCGGAGAAAATTTGACTTAGGCCGGCGGCCCCCGCTATTCTGAAACTTCTGGTAGAGGCGCGGCGGCCATGAGTAGCCGGGCTGGCATTCCGATTGCGCTTCGGAAGCCCGGACCAAAGGGGCCGGCAGTTTCCGCCGAAACCGAGAGGGAAGCTCAGTTCCATTTCGGTTGGGGGGGTCAGGCTAATACCGGCCCACTGTCACTCGTTTCTCAGGCGGGTGGAGCGCTATCGGGAATGAAGACGCGCCGGCCGGCCGGCCGATCTCTCCTTCTCTTTAGTTTCCCCCATCGAGGTTCACGGAATGAATGTCATTGAACTCACGCGCGCGCTGATCGATATCGAATCGATTACCAACAACGAAGAGCGGATCGGCAACTTTCTGTTCGAATGCCTGGCCCCGCTGGCCGCGAAGTACGACGGCCGCGTGGAGCGCGTGGAAGTGGAGCCCCGGCGCTTCAATCTCTTCGCGCAGTGGGGCGAGCGCCTGGACGTCACTCTCTCCACTCACATGGATACGGTGCCGCCGTTTTTCGCTTCGGGCGAGGATGACGAAAACATCTGGGGGCGCGGCGCCTGCGACACCAAGGGCATCATCGCTTCCATGGTGGCGGCCGTCGAGGCGCTGCTCGAAGCGGGCCAGCGCTCCATCGGCCTGCTGTTGGTGGTGGGTGAAGAGCGCAACAGCGCCGGCGCGGCTCGCGCGGCCGCCGATGCGCGCGGCTCGCGCTATATCATCAACGGCGAGCCCACCGAAAACAAGCTGGCCCTGGGCTCGAAGGGCGCGCTGCGTTACGAAGTGGCGGCGAGGGGAAAGATGGCGCACTCGGCCTACCCGGAACTGGGCGATTCCGCCATTCACAAACTGATCGAGGCCCTGACGGCGATCCGGCGCATTGCACTTCCGGTCGACGAACTGCTGGGGCCCAGCACTCTCAACATCGGCACGATCTCCGGCGGGCGGGCGCCCAACGTCGTGGCGGACGAAGCCCACGCCGATATCATGATCCGGCTGGTGGGCGATTCCCGCAAAACCAAGGAGGCGCTCGCCGAGGCGGTCCAGGGACTCGCGGAACTGCGCGAGGTGATCGAGATTCCGGCCCTGCGGCTGAATGCGGTGGATGGCATTCCGTCCACGGTGGTGGCGTTCACCACCGATATTCCGGCGTTCAACGGCCGATGGGGCGAACCGTTCCTGATCGGCCCCGGGTCGATTCATGTGGCGCACACGCTGGAAGAGCGCGTGCCCAAACGCGAGTTAGTGGAAGCAGTCGAAATCTATCAACGAATCGTCAGGCACTTATGCAAACGCTCGAAGTAGGCATCCTCGGCGCCACCGGCATGGTGGGCCAACATTTCATCAAGTTCTTACAAGGCCACCCGTGGTTCAAACTCAGGTGGCTGGGAGCGAGCGACCGCTCGGCCGGCAAGGCGTACCGCGACGCGATGACGTGGCATCTGGCGGGCGCACTGCCCGATTTCGCGGCGGGCTTGACGGTGGAGGATTCCAAGCCGGGCAATGCGCCGCAACTGCTCTTTTCGGCCATGGATGCATCGGTCGCCACCGACATCGAGCGCGCCTTCGCCCAAGCCGGCCACGTGGTGGTCTCCAATTCGCGCAACCACCGCATGGAGCGGGACGTTCCGCTGCTGGTTCCGGAAATCAATCCGGATCACCTCAAACTGGTCCCCGGACAGCGGCGCGCGCGGGGATGGAAAGGGCAGATCGTCACCAATCCGAACTGCTCCACGATCGTGCTTACGATGGGCCTGGCGCCGCTGAAACAATTCGGCATCACGCGCATCGTGACCACCACGCTGCAGGCCATCTCAGGCGCCGGATATCCGGGCGTGCCGTCCATGGATATTGTCGGCAACGTGATTCCGTTCATTGGCGGCGAAGAAGAAAAGATGCAGCAGGAAACCCAGAAGATTCTGGGCGAGTTCCAGGGCGACCACATCGAGCCGCTGGCGGCCAAGGTGAGCGCGCATTGCAACCGCGTCCCGGTGGTGGACGGCCACACGGTGACGGTCTCGGTGGAGTTTTCTTCCAAACCGGCCGAGGCGGACCTGCGCCATGCGTTTGAGGTCTTCACGGCCCTGCCCCAGCAGCGCGGGCTTCCGAGCGCGCCGCCGCGGCCGGTGATCTACCTGGAAGAAGCCGACCGGCCGCAGCCGCGCAAAGACGCCGATCGCGACCGCGGCATGACAGCCTGCGTGGGACGCCTGCGCGCCTGCCCGGCGCTGGACTACAAATTCGTCGCGCTGGGCCACAACACCGTGCGCGGCGCGGCGGGAGCGGCTGTCTTGAACGCCGAGCTCATGCACTCGGAAGGGATGCTGGACCGATGATCGTCATGAAGTTTGGCGGCACGTCGGTGGAATCGGCAGCCGCCATCGAACGCGTCGCGGGCATCGTCAAAGCGCGCGAAGAGCGACGGCCGGTGGTGGTGGTCTCCGCGATGGGGAAGACGACCAACCGGCTTCTGGCCATCGCCGCGGCTGCCATCGAAGGCCGCCGCGAGGATTACATCCGCCAGATCCACGACCTGCGCGATTACCATTCCCGCGAAGCGCGGCAAGTGGTGCCGCTCGAGGAGCGCGCCGGTCTCGACCGCTTCCTGGACGAGCACTTTCAGGAACTGACCGAGCTGGTCAAGGGGCTGGCGGTGCTGGGCGAACTGACGCCGCGCTCGGTGGACGCCATTTCCAGCTACGGCGAGCGGCTCTCCAGTTACATCGTGACGCTGGCGTTCCGCCACTTCGCGATGGCAGCCACGCACCTGGATTCGCGCGAGGTGGTGATCACGGACAAGCGGCATACGCAGGCCACGCCGGATTTCGCCGAAACCTACCGGCGGCTGGCGCATGCGATTCCGGCGATGGCGGAAAAGTCGGTGGTGGTGATGGGCGGATTCATCGCGGCCACGCTGGATGGCGTTACGACCACGCTGGGGCGCGGCGGCTCCGATTTCAGCGCGTCGATCATCGGCGCAGGCATCGGCGCCGAGGAAATTCAGATCTGGACCGATGTGGACGGCATGCTCACGGCGGATCCGACGATTTTGCCGGGAGGCCACCGCGTCAAGAACATCTCCTTCGCCGAAGCCGCCGAACTGGCTTATTTCGGCGCCAAAGTGCTGCACCCGGCCACGGTGGTTCCGGCGATGGAAAAGAACATTCCGGTGCTGATCCTCAACTCGCGGCGTCCGGACGTGGGCGGCACGCGCATCACGGCCGAACCAGTGCCGTGCGCCAACGCGGTCAAGTCGATCGCCTGCAAACGCAAGATCACGCTGGTGAACATTCAGTCCACGCGCATGCTGATGGCCCACGGATTTCTGCGCCGCATCTTCGACGTCTTCGACCGTTTCGAAACGCCGGTGGATATGGTGGCGACTTCGGAGGTGAGCGTGTCGCTGACGATCGACAATGCCGGGAACATCGACGCGATTCTTTCCGAACTTCGCCAGTTCGCGGAGCCGGCGGTGGAGCACGACAATGTGATCGTGTGCCTGGTGGGCGAAAATATTCGATACACTCCAGGAGTGGCGCGCCGCGTGTTCATGGCCCTCGACGGCATCAACATCCGCATGATCTCGCAGGGCGCTTCGCTGCTCAATATCAGTTTCGTGGTGGCGGAAGCCGACCTGCGGCCCACGGTGGAGGCGTTGCACCGCGAGTTTTTCTCGACGCTCGATCCCGGGGTCTTCGAACGCAACGAGGCCGTCCATGGCGGAGCCGTGCATGCCTGAGCCGCGCCGCCTGGCCATGGTGGGTTACGGCAAGATGGGCCGGCTGATCGAGCAGCTTGCGCCGGAATACGGTTTCGCCGTGGCGCTCAAGCTGGATGAGTTCAACAACGCCAACTTCGAGGGACTGGCCGCGGAGAATTTCCGCAATATCGGTGTGGCCATCGACTTTTCCATTCCCGCGGCGGTGCGCCGCAACGTGGAAGGGATCGCCGCGCTGGGCGTCAACATGGTGATCGGGACCACGGGGTGGTTGGAGCAGGCGGATGCGGTGAAGCGGGCGGTGGAAGCAAACGGCATCGGGCTGGTCTGGAGCCCCAACTATTCGATCGGCGTGAATGCTTTCTTCCGCGTGGTGAGCGAAGCCGCGCGGCTGCTCGAAAGGCAGCCGGAATACGGCGCCTGGGCGTGGGAGATTCACCATTCGACCAAGAAGGACGCGCCCTCGGGCACGCTGCTCAAACTGGTGGAGGAAATGAAGAAGGCCGGCTACACGCGCGCGATCTCGACCGGCAGCAACCGGGCCGGCGCGCATCCGGGCACGCACGAGATTGGTTTTGATTCTTCCGCCGATACCATTACGCTGCGCCACACGGCGCGCAGCCGCGAAGGATTTGCGCGCGGCGCGCTGCAGGCGGCTCAATGGGTCGTCGGGAAAAAGGGTTTTCACGAGTTCGCAGAAATTGTATTTACGTAAATAAAGCCGCGAACGTAAGAGAGCGGTGTAGTCGAGGAGATCGCCATTGACAGACGAAAGCGTCTGTCCCACTTTGGCGCGCTTGTGTGGGGCAGGCGCTTTCGCCTGCCAACCGGTTTTTTCACGGCTTCTAAGGGAGCCGACAGGAGGCGGGACATGTTTACAGGATGTGGCACAGCGCTGGTGACGCCGTTCCGGCAGGATTTGTCGCTGGATGAGGAGACACTGCGCCAGTTAGTGCGGAGGCAGGTAACGGCGGGCATCAATTTTCTGGTGCCATGCGGGACCACCGGCGAGAGCCCCACGCTTTCGCGCGAAGAGCATCTGCGCGTGGTCGAGATCACGGTCGAGGAAGCTCGCGGGAAAGTGCCGGTGCTGGCCGGCGCGGGCGGCTATGACACCCGGGAAGTCATCGAGCTGGCGCGCGAGATCGAGCGCATGGGCGCCGACGGCATTCTTTCCGTGACCCCGTACTACAACAAGCCTACACAGGAAGGCCTCTACCGGCACTACAAAACCATCGCCGAGGGGGTGAAGTTGCCGATCGTGGTCTACAGCGTGCAGGGACGCACCGGCGTCAACGTCGAACCGGCCACGCTGGCGCGGCTGGCGAAGATCAAGAATATTGTGGGCGTGAAAGAAGCCTCCGGCAACATCGGCCAGATGGCCAACGTGTTGCACCAGGCGCCGCCGCATTTCCTGGTTCTCTCGGGAGACGATGCCATCACCATCCCGCTCGCCGCGCTGGGCGGCCGCGGCGTGGTGTCGGTGGCGTCGAACGAGATTCCGGGCGAGATGACCCTGCTGGCGCAGGCCTGCCTGGAAGGCGATTTCGAGACGGCGCGGCGCCTGCAGGCGCGGTACCTGCCGCTCATGAACGTGAACTTCCTGGAGTCTAATCCGATTCCGGTGAAAGCAGCGATGGCGCTGATGGGGCTGCTCGAGGCGGTCTGGCGGCTGCCGATGTGCCCGCCGGGCAAGGAGAACCTGGCGAAGATCGAGGCCGTAGTGGAGGCAGCCGGGCTATTGAGGAAGGTGCCGGTTGCGGGCTGAAATCGAGAAACTATTCGACGAGAAGCCGGCGTTTTATGAAGATGCCCACTTCCAGCTTTTCGCCGAATTCAAAGCGGCGCTGAACGAAGGGCTGGTCCGCGCCGCCGAGCCGGATGCTTCGTCGCCCACGGGCTGGCGCGTCAACGCCTGGGTCAAGAAGGGCATTCTGCTGGGTTTCCGCATGGGCGGCGTGATCGACATGTCGGTGGATGAGCGCCGGCTGCCATTCTTCGATAAGTCCACTTATCCTTTGAAACACTTTACGGTACAAAGTAAGGTGCGGATTGTGCCGGGAGGTTCGAGCATCCGCGACGGCTGCTTCGTGGGCCAGGGCGTCACGTGCATGCCGCCGATGTACATCAACGCCGGGGCGTACGTGGACGATGGGACGATGGTGGATTCGCACGCGCTGGTGGGAAGCTGCGCGCAGGTGGGCAAGAACTGCCACATTTCGGCGGCCAGCCAGATCGGCGGCGTGCTGGAGCCGGTGGGGGCGCTGCCGGTGATCATCGAGGATGACGTCCTGGTGGGCGGCAATTGCGGCATCTACGAAGGCACGGTGGTGAAGCGGCGGGCGGTGCTGGGCACGGGCACGATTCTGAACCGCTCGACGCCGGTCTACGACCTGGTGCGGCTGACGGTGTACCGCTCGACGGGCGACGACCCGCTGGTGATTCCGGAAGAGGCGGTGGTGATCGCGGGCACGCGCGCGATTACGAGCGGCCCGGGGAAAGACTGGGGGATTTCGGTCTATACGCCGGTGATCGTGAAGTATCGGGACGCGAGGACGGATACAAGGATTCAGTTGGAGGATTTGTTGCGGTAGGGGCCCTGCGGGGTGACAAATTAGACTGCGCGAGAGCCTCGTCCGTGCCGGGCTGAAAATTCATCCCGCGTCAGGGTAGAATAATGGTCATGGCGGCTGCAAGACGGAACGAGTTGTATACACCCTCGCAGGTCTCGGCCGTGGCAGAGCTTCCCCTTCCGGCGGTGCACAAGGCGATTGAGCACGGGTTGATCCGTCCTCAACGGATTCGAGGGGGGCGTGTGGTCCGGCGCCTGTTCTCCAAGTCTCAAGTGCTTTACCTGGTGCTTGAGGCCAAGGGGTTGCGAGTCTTACCCCTCGCCACGCGGCGTCAAGTGGCGAAAGCCATCGAACGCGACCCGGGGATGGACGCTATCGCCATCTCCAAGGGAAGTGTGATCGTTATCCAGTGCAAAGCGGTACGCAAGGAGGTCGAGGCTGGGCTTCACCGATTGGCCGAGGCGGAACGCATGGTGGACGCCGAACCGGATGTCATGCACGGCACACCGGTTTACCGAGGGACGCGCATTCCTGTCCGTGCGATCGCCGACATGCTTTCTCAGGGAGCGACGGTCGAAGACATTCTGGAAGGTTATCCCGCTCTCACACGAGCGAAAGTCAAGTTGGCGCCTTTTTATGTGAAGGCTTTTCCACGCAGAGGACGTCCGGCCAAGCGGCCGTGGGCCAAGAGCGAGCCGCGGCGCGCGGTGGAACACCGTCTGGCGAGTTGATGAAATTCTTGATCGATGAGTGCCTTCACACTTCGCTCATCACCGTGGCGCACGATGCCGGGTACGCCTGTGAGCACGTGAACTTCCTCGGGCTCGGTGGCTTCAGGGATTGGCAACTGATGGCCAAGATCCGTAACGAGGGGTACACGTTCGTCACAAACAATCGGACCGATTTTACGGCACTTTATGGCCGGGAACGCATCCACGCCGGACTGGTCGTGATCATTCCAAACGTTGTTCCCTTGCGGCAGCGCGAACTTTTCCAGGCTGCGTTGGCTCACATTGCCGGCCGGGATCTGGTCAATACCGTCCTGGAAGTAGACGTGGAAGGCGGCTCGGCAATTTGCCGAGAATACCCCTATCCGGTCCCTTGATCTCGATTGGGTTAAGCCGGCTGCGTTCAGCGTCCCGGCACGCCGACCCAGTTGCGGGTGAGGATGTCGCTCATCGTGATGCCGAGCAGGATCAGGAGCCATAAGAGGCCGCCTAAGACTACCAGGCGCGTGAGACGCGTGGAGTGGCGCACGTGCATGAAGAAGAGAGCGACTAACAGCATCTTACAGACGGCGATCGCCAGAGCTACCACGACGCTGAAAGGGCCGAGGTCGACAAACGCTACCGCGGTGGTTCCTAATGTAGCCGCGATCAGCGCGGCGAAGACCAGGGCGTAGGTTTTGACGCTATCGATGTGCTCGCTCATGGTTACCCCTTTAAGTGACGGTCGATCAGATACAGCAGCGGGAACAGGAAAATCCAGATGATGTCGACGAAGTGCCAGTACAGGCCGCCGAGGTCAACCGGGGTCATATACGCGGCGGAGTATTTGCCCTTTTGGGCCTGGCGGATCAGGAACAGCAGCATTCCCACGCCGATCACCATGTGGAGAGCGTGCAGGCCGGTCATGGCGAAGTAGAGCGAAAAGAACAACTGCGCGTGGGCCTGCTCGTCGGGTTGCATGCCTTCGAAATGGAAGGATGAACCGGGGATGTGGCGCTCCTGGAACTTCTCGTTCCACTCGTATGCCTTGACGCCCAGGAAGACGCCGCCCAAAATCAGCGTCAGAATCAGGAACAGGATGATGGCGTTACGCTGGCCCAACTGCGCGGCCCGCACTGCCAGCACCATGGTAAAGCTGCTACAGAGCAGCACGGCCGTGTTAGCCGCGCCGATGTAGACATTCAGGCTGCTGGAGGCAATGGCGAAGATTCCCGGGTAGGCGTTGCGGTAGACCGTGTAGACCAGAAACATGCCGCCGAAGAACATGACTTCGGTGATGAGGAAGAGCCACATGCCGAGCGTGGAGGCGTCTTTCTGCTGGGCCTCGGTATCGAACTGGACGCGCAACTGGGGTGATTCGGCGTGAGCGTGAGCGGGAACGTGAGCGTCGCTAGCCAACTTCAACCTCCTGTCCGATCACGGTGGAGTAATCGTAGGCTTCGTGAGTCACGATGGGTGTTACATCGAAATTATGCACGGGCGGCGGCGAGGCGGTCTGCCACTCCAGGCCGGTTGCGCCCCACGGGTTGGCGCCGGCCACTTTGCCATAGCGCAGCGACCAGATAAAATAGACCATGGGCATCAGGTAGCCGACGGCCAGCACGGATGCACCGGCGGTCGAAAGCACGTGCAGCACTTGAAACTCGTCGGGGTAGACGTGATAGCGGCGCGGCATCCCCAGGTATCCCAGAATGAATTGCGGGAAAAACGTCAGGTTGAAACCCAGGAAGATGATGAGCGCGGAGAGCTTGGCCCAACCCTCCGGATACATGCGGCCGGTGATTTTGGGCCACCAGTAATGCAGGCCGCCGAGATAGGCCATGATAGTGCCGCCCACCATGATGTAGTGGAAATGCGCCACCACGAAGTAAGTGTCGGTAACGTGAACGTCGAAACCGAGGGCTGCTACGAACAGCCCGGTGAGTCCACCGATGGTGAACAGGCCGATGAAGCCGAAAGCATAGAGCATGGGAGTGGCGAAGGAGATAGAACCCTTGTAGAGAGTGGCCGTCCAGTTGAATACCTTGATGGCCGAAGGGATGGCCACAAAGTAGCTGAGGAACGAAAAGACCAGCGCGGAGTAAACCGATTCGGTGGCCACGAACAAGTGATGGCCCCAGACCAGGAAGCCAAGCACGGCGATCGCCATGCTGGCGTAGGCCACGAATTGATAACCGAAAATCGCTTTGCGGGAGAAGACCGAGACCAACTCGCTGACGATGCCCATGGCGGGCAGGATCATGATGTACACGGCGGGGTGCGAGTAGAACCAAAACATGTGCTGAAACAGGACCGGGTCGCCGCCGAGGGTGGGGTCGAAGATTCCGATGTGGAAGACGCGCTCGCAGAACAGGAGAATGATGGTGACCGCGATGACCGGCGTTCCCAGCACCTGGATCAGAGCGGTGGCGTAGTGCGACCAGACGAAGAGCGGCATGCGCATCCACGTCATGCCGGGAGCGCGCATGCGGTGCACCGTGACGATGAAGTTCAGGCCGGTGAGAATGGACGAGAATCCCGAAATGAAAATCCCCAGGGCGGTGGCGATGACCCACGAATTCGAATAGGTGGTGCTGTAAGGGGTGTAGAAGGTCCAGCCGGTGTCCACACCGCCGGCCAGCATGGCGAACAGCGAGAAGAGGCCGCCGACCACCAGCAGGTACCAGCTCAGCAGGTTGATGCGGGGGAAGGCGAGGTCGCGCGCGCCGATCATCATGGGCAGGAAGAAATTGCCCAGGGTGGCCGGAATCGCCGGGATCAGGAAGAAAAAGATCATGGCGACGCCGTGCATAGTGAACAGCTTGTTGTAAGTCTCGGAGGAGACGAAGTTACCCTGCGGCGTCAGTAACTCAATGCGGATCAAGGTGGCGAATGCGCCGCCGAGAAAGAAAAACAGAGTCACGGTGAACAGGTAGAGCAGCCCGATCCTCTTGTGGTCCTTGGTAAGGAGCCACGATTTGATCCCGTAGGCGTTGTTCAGGTAATTTTCGCGTTCTGGTACCGCTGCCGTAATCATAGTTACTTGCTTTTGGGCGTTTCGCCCTCTTTCCCCAAAGCCCCGCCGCCGCCGACCACCGGCTTGGGTCCGAGGGACTTGATGTATTCGATGAGTTGCAGCACGCCGTCTTCGGTGACCAGGCCCTGGAACGTGGGCATCACCGGTTGGTAGCCGGCTACGATTTTGGCCGCCGGGTGGAGGATGGATTCCCGAATATAGGCTTCGTCGGCCACCACCTTGGCGCCATTGGCCAGTTGGACGGTCTTGCCGAAGAGACCTTCCAAGCTGGGGCAACGTCCCGTGCCGTCGGCCTTGTGGCAGTTGGAGCAGGCCAGACTGGTGAAAAGTTTTTCGCCGGATTCCGAGAGGGTTCCCTCGGGCGAGCCGCCGCTCAGCCAGCGCTGGTAATCCTGCGGCTCCATGACATAGACCCACCCGATCATTCCCGAATGGCGCGTGCCGCAGAACTCGGCGCAGAACAGATGATACTTGCCGGGCTTGGTGGGCTGGAACCAGATGGTGGAGTACTTACCCGGGACCACGTCCTGTTTGACGCGGAAAGCCGGCACATAGAAGCTGTGGATGACGTCTTCCGACGCCATGGTGAGCCTGACGGCGCGGCCGAGCGGGATGTGCAGTTCGTTGATCTCGCGCTGGCCTTCCATGTGCTCGATCTTCCACATCCACTGCTTGGCGACCACATAGAGCGGCATGGCGTTGTCGGGCGGCCGGCTCTCGTTGAAGAATACGCTGGCGCCCCAGGTGAACATCACCATGGTGATGCCGAAGGGGATCACCGACCAGACGATCTCGAGCGCCATGCCGCCGTGTTGGACGCGCGGCAGCTCCCGATCGGAGCGCCTCCGATAGCGAATGGCCAGGTAGAAGATGCTGCAGAAAATCAGCACGGTGAAGAAGACCGCGACTGCCAGCAGAAAATACGTCAAGTGATCCACGCCGGGCGCGAAGGTGGATGCCTGCTCCGGAAATAGTGATAGTTTACCCATGTCGAACGATGGGGCGCGCCTTTTCGCGCCGGACAACGATCCAGAGAAATGTTCCGCACACCAGCACGAAGCCGGCGCCGGCGACACGCACCATCCGCATCACCAGGGCGCCATATTTGCCGGTAGACGGATCGTAGTGATAGCAGAAGAGCAGAATCTGATCGACGGGGCTGCCGATCTTGTTTTGCGAAGCCTCGACGAGCCCCAGGCGGATGTCGCGCGGCGCGTACTCGAGGCCGTAAAAATAGCGCGACAGATGGCCGTCGGGAGTGAGGATCATGATGCCGCTGGCGTGGGCGAACTGCCGGGTCGCCGGATCGTACTTATAGTGGAAGCCCACGGCATCGGTGAGGGTTTTGATGTTGGGCTGGTCGCCCACCAGGAAGTGCCAGCCGTTGGAGGTGTTGGGGCGGCCGTAGCGTTTGAGCAGCGACTGCTTCTTGGAGGCGGCGATCTCGGGCGTGTCCTTGGGGTCGAAGCTCACGCTGACGACTTCGAAATCCTGCCCGGGGTTGAAGGAGACGGCCTTGAGACTGCTTTCCAGATCGTTCAAAATCTGGGTGCAAAGCATGGGGCACTCGTAATAGACGAGCGCGAGAATCACCGGCTTCTTGTTCTGAAAGTAAGTCGATAAAGGAACGGTGCGGCCGGCTTCGTCGCGGAAGGTCAGGTTGAGGGGCACCTGAGTGTCGAGTTTCTGATCGATGCCGACGCCCTGGAGCGCGCCTGGCAGCGCCGGCCGCAGGTTGGAATCCTGCATGCTGTAAGACGGCTGCGCGGGCGCGGGTTGGCCGGGCTGCGCGGAAGCGATGCAGGCGGCGAGCAGAATCAACCCGGCCCGCCATCGTGTCGAGACGAGTCTCGACACGGCACGCACGAGTGCGTGCGCCACTTCCTCGGGCCAGGTGTGAGAAATGACTCTTCTCATTTTGCTTCTCCCGCCAACGGCCCGCCGGGCGGTTGCATCTTGGGGCCTAACCCGCTTTCGGTGGGCACGCTGACATTGCCGGCGCTCTGCGGCGCTTCCGCGCGGACCGGAAGACCGCGCTGGACGAGCAGGTCCATGGCGCGCGCGATGGGAATCCGCACCACGCCCCTCCGCGCATCCACCCAGCCGTAGCTGGTGAGCACCTGTTCTTCGGCGGCGCGGATGGCCTTTAGGTCCGGGATCGGGGTAGTCTGCAATTGCGGTTGCGGGAATACCCTGGCCGGGTCCACGCTAGCGGCCCGGCCGCCGTCCTGCGATTGGAAGTATTTGAACACGCCCACCAGCAGCAACATCGCCAGCACGGTCATCACCACCAGCGCGACGGCGAACTTGCCGACGGCCATGACATTGACGTCGGTCTCCTCGAAGCCCGCGGGCCGTTTTTTATTCTCTTCCATGTTCCAAGACCTCCTCCAGGTGAGGGTGATTGGGCGGCAACAAAGGCCGCTTCTCCAACTGGTAAAGGAAGTAAGCCAGCCAGATGCCGATCAGGCCCATGGGCGCGGTGAAATCCATCCAGCTCAGGCCGAAGGACTCTTTTCGGAAATCGGGAGCGACCAGCCAGTAAAGATCGACCAGGCGCATGCAGAGGATGAAGACGGCGATGGTGGCGAGCAGTTTGAAATTGCGTTTCAGGTCGCGCGAGAGAAGCAAGCTGAAGGGCAGGGCGAAATGGCCGATGACCAAAGCCAGCGCCACGTATTGCCAGCCGTGGTTGAGGCGCGCGATGTACCAGGGAATTTCTTCCGGCAGGTTGCCGGCCCAGATGATGAGGAACTGGGAAAAGGAAAAATAGGCCCACACCATCACCAGAGCCAGCAGGAACTTTCCCAGGTCATGCAGATGGCGCGGGGTGAGGATCTCCGACATGGGGCGGCGGTAATAGAGCAGCACCATCAAAGCGATCAGGAAAGCCATCGAGGTCAGTCCCTGGCTGGCCATGAACAGCAGGCCGAACATGGTGGAGAACCACTGGGGATGGAGCGAGAGCACCCAGTCGATCGACATGAACGTAACGCTCAGGCCCCAGAAGATCAGGCCCGGTCCGGAGATGGAGCTCATCTTGCCATGCACGGCAGTGTGGCCCCCGGCGTCTTCGCGCGCGGAGCAGCGGTTCAGATACCAGCCGAAGAACCACCAGCCCGCGAAATAGATGGCGGCGCGAACGAGGAAGAACGGAACGTTCAGATAGGGCTGCTTGTGACGGAGCGCTTCGTCGGCCGCCACCATGGCAGGATGCGACCACTGATAAAGGTTGTGAATGCCGAGCAGGATGGGCACGAACATCAGCGCCACCAGGGGCAGCGTGCGCGCGGCGGCCTCGCAGGGGCGGCGGATAATGACGCCCCACGCGCCGCCGGTGACGTATTGCAGCATCAGCCACGCGAGCGACCCGACGGCGAGGGCCACTACGAACAGGTAAGCCCACAGGTAGGAGCGGTAGAACTGGAAAGGAGAAATCAGAAGTCCGGCGCCGCTCGAGAGCGCGCCAAAGATGCCGATTCCGAGAGCGCGCGTGCGCCACTTCCCGAGATCGGCGCGGAGTTCGGGGGAAACCTGGAAGTCCAGGCCCTGGGCGGTCATTGCGCGCCTCCCAGCTTGCCGCGATCTTCGGCGGGCACATCGTTGACCGACGCGTTCTGGCTCAACTGCAGCGCGCGAACGTAGGAAACAATGGCCCAGCGGTCGCGCACGGGAATCTGCGCGGCGTAATCCGGCATGGCGCCGAAGCCGTTGGTGATGACGTCGAAGATGTATCCGTTAGCAAGGCTCCGGATCTGATCGGTGTGGTAGGAGGGCGGATGGCGAAAGCCGCGGCGGACCACCATGCCGTCGCCGTGGCCGGTGTGGTCGTGGCACGGAGAGCAGTAGACGTTGAAGCGTTCCTGGCCGCGGGCGACCACATCTTTGGTTACCGGGAAGGGGAAGGTGTCGAGGGGTTTGCCGTCGGCGCCTTTGCCGGTATAGAGGGCCAGGTCGTCATTCAAATGGCCGCGCGCCACGGTGCCCTCGATCAGCGGGCGCTCCGAGCGGCCATCGTCGAAGAAGCCGCTCGGCCGCAGCGGAATGAAACGCGGCTGGTCGTGCATGTCCTGCCGGCAGGCGGATAGTGAGAGGGCGGCCAGCAGAAGGGCGGCGAATTGGATGGCTTGCCGGCGCTGACGCCGGCTGGAAAGCCGGCGTTGCGGGCCGGAGGCCCGCTCCACGTCGCTTCCGGCTCGCGCCGACACGAGTGTCGACGCGGCACGCATGAGTGCGTGCGCCACGAAAGCTTGGCAGCGATCGAAGAAACTGAGCGGGTGTAATACATGCAGGCCGAAGACCGCTCCCTCACGGTCGCGGCTCGGATCGGAGGCAAGCGGTCTGGCAATGCGCGAACGAATTTCTAAAACCAGGTACTTAAGGCGCAACTTCGGACACCTCTCTCGGCTCCAGAGTCTCCAGAAACTCGATGGTCCGGGCGCGGTCGAACAGCGGGTCGCGAGCTTCGATGCAGAGGAAGAACCGGTTTCGCGAGGCCAGCGCAAAGCGCGGCACGTTGAAGGTGGGATGGTAGGGCATGGGCAATCCGCAGAGCGCCAGCATGCCCAGCACCGCGGAAATCGCCGCCAACAGAATGGTGGTTTCGAAGGTGATGATGATATAGGACGGCCAGCTATGAAGCGGCCGGCCGCCGACGTTGATGGGGAAATAAACGACCGTGACGTAGTATTGCAGCAGGTATCCGGCGAGACCGCCGACGATGCCGCCCAACAGCACGATCAACGGCAGCTTATGGTGGTGCAGGTGGAGCGCATCGGTCAACTCCTCGATGGGGAACGGCGAGTAGGCATCCAGCTTGCGATAGCCTCTTTCGCGCGCCGCCCGCGCGGCCTCGACCAGCGCGGTGGGATTGTCGAACTCGGCCATCAATCCGTAGATCGGTTTGATCAACTCTCCGCCTCCTCTTCCACTTTGGCCGCGGGAAGGAGCGTTCGCACTTCAAAGATGGAAATCATGGGCAGCAGGCGGATGAACAGGAAGAACAGGAACAGGAACAGACCGATGGTGCCAATGTAGGTGGCCCAATCCCAGCGGGTAGCGTGGAAGATGGACCACGACGAGGGAAGGAAATCCTGCGCCAGGCTACTGACGATGATGACGTAGCGCTCGAGCCACATGCCGACGAGGACGACGATGGCGGAGATAAACAGCAGGACCGGATTGCTGCGAACTTTCTTGAACCATAGCGCCTGCGGGGCGAGGATGTTGCAGAGCATGAGCGACCAGTAGGAAACGGCATACGGCCCGGTCATGCGATGCCAGACCATGGCCTGCTCGTAGGTGTTGCCGCCGTACCAGGCGGAGAAGGTTTCCAGGATGTAGGCATAGGCCACAATCAGACCGGTGGCCAGCATGACCTTGGCGGAATTATCGAGATGGCGATCGGTGATGAGCCCTTGCAGACCGTACACGGAGCGCAGCGGAATGGCCAGCGCCAGCACCATGGCGAAGCCGGAATAGATGGCGCCCGCCACGAAGTAAGGCGGCAGGAAGGTGGTGTGCCAACCCGGAACGATGGCGATGGTGAAGTCGAAACTGACCACGGTATGGACCGAGAGCACCAGCGGCGTGGCGAGGCCGGCCAAAAGCAACGAGGCTGTTTCGTAGACGCTCCAGTGCCGCGCGGAGCCGCGCCAGCCCATGGCGAGGATGCCGTAAGCGAAGCGCGCGACGCGGTTGTGCGTGCGGTCGCGCAGGGTGGCCAGGTCCGGCATCAGGCCCACGTACCAGAAGAGCGCCGACACCGTAGCGTACGTGGAGACCGCAAACACGTCCCACACCAGCGGGCTGCGGAAGTTCGGCTGCACGCCCATGGTGTTGGGATACGGAAAGAGCCAGTAGGCCAGCCAGGGGCGGCCCAGGTGCAAGATGGGGAACATGCCGGCGCAGGCCACCGCGAACAGAGTCATGGCTTCGGCGAAGCGGTTGATGGAGTTGCGCCAGCGCTGGTTGAGCAGCAGCAGGATGGCCGAAATGAGCGTGCCGGCGTGGCCGATTCCGATCCACCAGACGAAATTGGTGATGGCGAATCCCCACATGACCGGTGTGCGCAATCCCCAAATGCCGGTGCCTTTAGCGAAGAGCACTCCGACCGCGAGCAGGAACAGCAGCAACAGCACCAGGCCAGCGCCGAAACTGATGAACCAGAAGATCGGCGTGCGTTTAGTGAGGACCACCGAGGCAATCTGATCGGTAACCGTGCCGAAGGTATAGCCCGGCGCGATGTCGGTTTTCGGTCGGTGTACGTTTTGCTCGTCAGCCATCCGCCTTTAGCCCTCGATCTCCGGATTGGGATTCCGCAGTGTCGCCAGATAGGTGGTTCGGGGCCGCGCGTTCAGCTCGGCCAGCAGCGCGTAGTTTCGCTCTTCGGCTTTCATCTTCGAGACGCGGCTATGGGGATCGTTGATATTGCCGAATATGATCGCCTCGGTGGGACAAGTAGCCTGGCAGGCCGTCTGGATTTCGCCATCGGCCACCTTGCGGTTCTGCTTTTCGGCGTCGATTTTGGCGGAGTTGATGCGCTGCACGCAGTAAGTGCACTTTTCCATGACGCCGCGGCTGCGCACCGTCACATCCGGGTTGTGCAGCAGCTTCAGGCTGGGAGTTTCGAAATCGGAGTACAGATAGAAATTGAACCGCCGGACTTTGTAGGGGCAGTTATTGGAACAGTAGCGAGTGCCGACGCAGCGGTTGTAGACCATGTCGTTGAGGCCTTCGGCGCTGTGGGTAGTGGCCTGCACGGGGCAGACCAGCTCGCACGGGGCGTCTTCGCACTGCATGCAAGGAACCGGCTGGTTGTAGATGGCCGGGTCGTTGGGCTGGCCGTTGTAGTAGGTGTCGACGCGCAGCCAGTGCATGGCACGCCCACGGCGCACCTGGTCTTTGCCGACTACGGCGATATTGTTCTCGGCCTGGCAGGCCACCACGCAGGCGCTGCAACCGGTGCAGGCGTTGAGGTCGATGGCCATGCCCCAGGCGTAACCGGGGAAGGGGAATTCCGGATACATGGTCAACTCGCGAGGCGGCACTTCCGCGCCTGCGTGCACGGAGGCCGGATTCTTGCGGTAATCGGCGATATCGCCTTTATGAATGATGTGGCGGCTGGCGTCGAGCACGTGATCCATCTGCGTGCTGGCGAAGGCGTAGGATCCGGAAATCTTGTGCACCTCCATGCCAAGGTCCTGCCACAGAGCGGAAGCGGTGCGCAGGCCGTAGGGGTTAAAGCCGACGCCGGTGCCGGCCCGGCCGGCGCGCGTGCGGCCATAGCCGAGGTGCAGGGTGACGGCCTGATCCACGTGGCCGGGTTGTACCCAGACCGGAGCGCGCAGCTTGCGGCCGTGGTAGGTGAGCTCCAGCATGCTGCCGTTTTCGACGCCCAGCCGGTGCGCATCGCCGGGGCTGATGATGGCGGCATTGTCCCAGGTCAGTTTGGTGATGGGCTTGGGCAATTCCTGCAGCCAGCCGTTGTTGGAGAAGCGGCCATCGTAGATGGTGGGGTCGGGACGGAAGATCACTTCCATCTTTCCGCCCATTCGTTTCGTGCGCAGCTTTTGGGTGATGGCTTCGCCGTGGATGGACGCGGTCTTGGTGGGAAGGGCCGTCGACTCGACCACGCCATCGTGCACCGCGCGGCGCCACCAGGCTTCGAAATCCGCGCCTTTGTGCTGGGCCGCCCAATAGCCCTTGACGATCTGGTAGGGGCTGGTATCGGGCGAGCCGGTGAGGGTTTGCAGGATCTGGCAGGCGGAGCGGCCGCCATAGAGCGGCTGGATGAGCGGCTGCTGAATGGTGAGGGTGCCGTCGAAGGCGCGGGCGTCGCCCCAGGTTTCCAGGTAATGGGTTTCGGGAAGGAACCACTGGCAGACGGCCGAGGTTTCGTTTTCGTACTGGCTGAGGTGAGCGCGCAGCGTGGCTTTCTGAATGCGATCGCGAAGCCCAAGTTCGACCGGGGCGGTGAAGACGGGGTTGCCGCCCAGCACGAGGAGCAGGTCGACCGCGCCCGAGTCCAGATCCTTCGCCAGGTCCTGCAAGGAGGCGAGCTGGTCGACCGGATTGGCCTCGATGGGGTCGGTGTAGAAGACGGTCTTGCCGACGTTGCCGAGGAAGTCATTGATGACGTGAGCGATGGCGTGAACGATGGGCGGCTGGCACTCGCCCGCGATCACCAGGCTGGCGCCCTTGTTGTGCATGAGGTCATCGGCCACCGGACCGGACCAGCGGTTGATGTCGCCGTTGTCGCTTTGCTTCGCGCCGGCGCCCACGCGGAGGTTCACCGCGACGGCCCAAGCGAAGTCCTCGATATCGCCGGCGCGCAGGGGCAAACGGTGATCGGCCTTGGCGCCGGTGGGTGTGGGCATCGGCTCGACGACGTACAGGCGGTTCATGGGGGCGCCGGATTCGGCGACGCGGCGGCGCTTGGAAAACTGGCGCGCGTAGCGCAGGCTGGCGGGGCCGGACGCCAGGAAATCGCAATCGAGCGAGACCACCACGTTGGCATGCTCGAGGTTGTAGTAGGTGTTGAGGGGCTGATTGAAGGTCTGCAAGGCCGCGGCGCGCGCGCTGTGCGGACCGGCCGGCTCCCACTGGTGCCACTTGGCCGCGGGATACAGCTTTTGAATCGTGCGGATCTGGTCAGCCAAGGTGGGCGAGGTGACGGTTTCGGTGAGGATGCGGATGCCCGCGCCGTTTTTGGCCTTTTGTGCCGCCAGCATTTCCAACAGAGCACCGATAAAGTTGTTCCAGCCGCGGATCTCGCCCTGGAAACTGACCGCCTGGGCGCGGTCCGGGTCGTAGAGCTCGAGCACCGAAGCCTGCGAGAAGATGTCGCATGCGCCGAGTGTGGCGGGGTGTTCGGGATTGCCTTCGATCTTGGTGGGGCGGCCTTCGTGGCTCTCGGCCAGCACGCCCTGCGCCACGCCGTTCAAGGTAGTGGCGGTCGAGTAGAACAGTGGCCGGCCGGGGATGAGTTCTTCCGGCTGCCGCACGTAGGGCAGGATGTGCTCGGTGGGTTGGCGGGTGCAGGCGGTCAAGCCGGCCAGCGCGAGCGACGCGCCCATCAGCTTGAGGAAGTTGCGGCGCCCTTCGACGCCGTCTTCGTCTTCGGCCCAGCCGATAGCCTGGCGCGGGAATTCGCGCTCCACCAGATCCTGAAACTCCGGCGTGGAGGCGAGTTCCTCGAGGTTGCGCCAGTATTCGCGGCCGCCGGCGCCTTGGAGCCGGGCTCGCACGGAGGCGAGCGAAAGTTGATTCTCTGATTCGTTCATCGATGGCACGTGGAACAGCTTGTGAGCAGGCGCGCGTCCTGGATGTTGTATTCCTTGACGAGGCGCCGCCCGATTTCTTCCTGGCCGCCGGCAGGCAGGTAGCCCATGGTGGTGATGAATTCGCGCGGACGCACAAATTTTTCGGGATGGCGGTGGCAGTTCAGGCACCACTCCATTTGCAGCGAGTTTTCCTGCCAGGTGAGCGGCATCTTATCCACCCGTCCGTGGCAGCTCTCGCACCCCACCCCTTTATTGATATGAATGCTGTGATTGAAATAGACGAAGTCCGGCAGATCGTTCACGCGGATCCAGTCGAGCGATTTGTTTTCGCGGAAGCTCGATCGCACGGGCTCGAGGGCCGGGCTGGTGAGCCAGATCTGGGAGTGGCAGTTCATGCAAGTCTTGGTGGGCGGAATGTTGGCGAAGCTGGAAGTTTCGACGGTGGTGTGGCAGTATCGGCAGTCCAGGCCCATGCCGCCCACGTGGTGGGCGTGGCTGAAGGGCACGGGTTGTTCGCGCGGCTGTTCGGCGCGGGTGTTGTAATTGGAGCGGTCGAGCACCGTGAAGGCCCACGTCAGGAAAGCGAGAATGAACACCCCGCCGAAAATGGTGATGCGCGCGAAAGTGTTGGTGCTGCGGTGAAAGATCTGGGACATGGCCTAAGCGCGTCCCGCTTCGATGTTCAGCATGATCCGTTCAAGCATCCTTGGAAAAGACAGCCGCTACCCAGCCAATTGCCGTTAAATGTATCGGATGCGGCAATAGGAAAATTTGGTTCATGGTTTCGACGGGTAACGCCTGGCGAGAGCGTTATCGTTGAAATCCCCCACAACAAATCCCTGCGACTTAGCCCCGGCTCCGTTCGTATAAGTACACCGACTGCTCGGTGTGGCTTGCGGCATCGCCTGTCGCAACCGCAAATCGGGAACCTTGCCAGAGCGAGCCGGCGGCGTATTCTCCATCTTTACGTAAAGCGTAAAAATCCAGTTCGACGGCGGCCAGGCGCTTTTTGTCATCGTTGAAATTTCGGGAGACGCGCTTCAGCGTATCGAGAATGGCCTCTTTCGGCGACATGCCATGCTTCATATTTTCGACCACCGTATGCGCGCCGCAGACCCGGAGGTTCTCTTCTCCGCGGCCGGTAGAGCCGGCGCCGCCGACGTCCTGATCCAGCCAGAGCCCGCCGCCAATGATGGGCGAATCGCCGCAGCGGCCGGGTATCTTCCAGGCCATCCCGCTGGTGGTAGTCACCGCCGACATCTCACCCTTTTCGTTCAGCGAAATGCAATTGATGGTGCCGTGCGGCGGGTGAATGGCGTACTCCCAGGCCTGCGCCAGCACTTCGTCGGCGGCATCCGGGAACATGGCTTTCAACTCCCGCAGGACGGCGGCTTTCTGTTTTTCCGGTGGGGCATCCAAACCCGGTCCCCAATTGGTGTGACCGTTGCGGTCGCGGAGCGACATCTTCCAGGCAATCCAGGCGATGCGCGATTCTTCGGTGAGGAGATTCTCTTCCTGGAAGCCCATGGCTTTGGCGAACTTCAGAGCGCCGGCGCCAACCAGCATCATGTGGTCGGTCTGCTCCATGACGAGTTTGGCAACCTTGGACGGGGTCTTAATGCCCTCGATGGCTCCCACGGCACCCATGCGGCGGGTAGGCCCATGGATGCAACTGGCGTCCAGTTGCACGACCCCGTCTTCGTTGGGCAGGCCGCCATATCCCACGCTGTTGTCGCGCGGATCCAGTTCGACGATGTTGACACCGGCAATCACCGCATCCAGCGTGTCGCCGCCGCCCTTGATCACTTCCACCGCCTTGGCGCAGCAATTCACGCCGCCGTCGTTGCGGTTGGCGCTGGAGACGACCACTGGCCGGGATTTGGATTGGCCTTTAAGGACCTGGATTATGGGCAGCGCGGCCGCACCCAGCACCGCGGCCCGCCGGCTGAAGGTAGTAGACATGAGATTTCTCCTTGCGCCATAGCGGGTTACGGGCCGCCGTGCGGGCAGCGCCGCCAACCACGGAGCGCCAGGTTTTTCGCGAAGATTGTCATTATGCCACAAGCCAAGCGGGATGGCGTACTCCGGTTTCGGATGGGACGCCGGGTCGGAGCCAGAGGAGCGTCGCCACGAGCGTCGACGCGGCACGCATGAGCGCGTGCGCCACGGCCGGAGGATGATGATTCACGCTACATGTGTTTCTTTTTACAAAGTTTTTACAAGTCCGGCATCACCTTGCCGGACCTCGCCCGTAGCATCAATCGTAGGGGATAAGTAGAGGAGGGAATCGTGGGATCAGGACAGGCCGCCGGCAAATTCATGCCACCTTACCGTGACGAGCACCTCAAGATCGACTTCGATCAAGGGACCGCGCTGATGGATGACGAGCGTATGGCGCTCACCCGCAAGGAATATGCTCTGCTGGCGCTGCTGGTGGAACATGCCGGCGAGATCATCCCGAGGGAAGCCCTGTTGATGCAAGTCTGGGGCTACGGAGCTGAAGTCAAGACGCGCACGCTGGACGTTCACGTCCGGCGGCTGCGCAAAAAGCTGGGGCCATTCGCGGAGCGGTACATCGAAACCATCTTCGGCATCGGATACCGCTTCCAGCCGTATCATGCCCCGCGTTTCATGCAATCGGGGAGCGGCAAGCCGGCAATTGCGGCGAGCGCGTAGGGCGGGCGAGGAGTCGCCGGCATTGTTTTGGATAGAAGAGCGGGTCCAGGGAGACCCGCGCAGACCGGGGGTCTGCCCAGGAATTCCGCAGAGGGGCGACAATATCAGCATGAAGGCGTGCCTCCTGGCATCTCCGGCGGCAATTGAGACGCGGCCTCTGCGCCTGACCGAGGTGGCGGCTCCGGTTCCCAGCGGCAACCAGGTGTTGGTGCGGGTGCGCAGTTGCGGCGTCTGCCGGACGGACCTGCACGTAGTGGAGGGGGAACTCGAGCCGCGGAAATCGCCGGTGGTGCCCGGCCACCAGGTGGCGGGAGTGGTGGAAGCCAACGGGCCGGCGGCTTCCCGCTTCGCGCACGGCGCGCGTGTGGGCGTCGCCTGGCTGCACCACACGTGCGGCGCCTGCGCGTATTGCCGCGCGGGCCGCGAGAATCTATGCGAGCGCGCCGAGTTCACGGGCTGGACGGTGGACGGCGGCTACGCCGAATACCTGGTGGCGCCGGAAGATTTCGTGTACGCGCTGCCGGAGGGCTTTTCCGACGAGCACGCGGCGCCGCTGCTGTGCGCCGGTATCATCGGGTTCCGCACCCTGCGGATTTCGGGCGTCGAGCCGGGCGGTAGCTTGGCGATTTACGGTTTCGGCGCGGCGGCGCACGTTGCCATACAGGTGGCGCGGCACTGGGGCATGGACGTCTACGCGTTTTCGCGGGAGCCACGCCACCGCCAACTGGCGCTCGAACTGGGCGCGGTTTGGGCGGGCGGCTCGACCGACGCACCGCCGCGCCAGGTGGATGGCGCCCTGGTTTTCGCGCCGGCGGGGGAACTGGTGATTGCGGCGCTTCGCGGGCTCAAACGAGGCGGCACGGTGGCACTGGGCGGAATCCACATGAGCCCCATTCCGCCGATCGACTACAGCCTGCTGTACGAAGAGCGCGCCATCCGCAGCGTCGCCAACAACACGCGCGCCGATGGCGAAGACTTCCTGAGGATTGCGGCGGCGATACCCATCCACACGGAAGTTCGAGAGTTCAGCCTGGACGAAGCCAACGAGGCGCTGATCGCGCTGAAGAACGATGGGATTCGCGGCGCCGCGGTGCTGCGCGTCTGAGGACTAGCCAAGGGCTTCGCCCTTGAAATCCCTCCGGGATTTGGAAGTCAGAAATCAGAAGTCAGAAGTGCAACGACGACGGGGTCTTGGCATGTCAGGAACGAGGAATTGTCGAAGCAGTTTTGTTTGGGAATGGCCGGCAAAGAACTTATTTCTTGTCCGGGTCGCCGGTGATGTAGACCTTCTCGCCGGGGTGGACCAGCTTGAGACGCTCGCGGATTTCGAGCTCCTGCTCGGCCGGGTCGTTGGACAGCCGCTGGAGATGCTCGCGCATCCTTTCGATTTCCTTGGCCGCATCCGAATTCTGCTTTTCCATTTCGTGGATCACGCGCTGCTTCTCCATGAGCGCGTGGATGCCGTGCGGCCCGCGCAACGTAACAAAGGCATACGTGGCGACCACCAGGAATGCGATCAGATAGGCAAATCGAGCGAGCGGCACTTTCATCGGAACAAAGGCCTGGAAGATAATAGTACCATTGCTTTCGCAATTCGTTCCGCACTTTTTTCAGGAAGACATGACCGACAATATTGTGGTTCTCAGCACATGCCCGGACGAACAAGAAGCCGCGCGCCTGGCGCGGCTGCTGGTGGAGGAAAAACTGGCCGCGTGCGTCAGCGTGGTTCCCGGCATGCGCAGTTTCTACCGGTGGAAGGGCGCCGTCGAATCGGCGGGCGAGTGCCTGCTGGTGATTAAGAGCTCGCGCGCGTTGTTCGGCGCGGTGCGCGAGGCGATCGAGAAGGCACACTCCTACGAAGTGCCGGAAGTGCTGGCGCTGGCGGTGGTGGATGGTTCGCCCAATTATCTGAACTGGCTGCAATCCAATATCCGCGGCGGGTCCGGGGCCGGGCAGTGAGCCCGCTGGCGGAGGGCCTGGCTCTGATTTTCGATATGGATGGGGTGATCGTGGACTCCAACCCGGTGCACCGCGAAGCCTGGGTCGCGTTCAACCGGCGCTATGGGTTGGAAACCACGGCTGCGATGCTCGAGCGCATGTACGGCAAGCGCAACGACGAAATTATCCGCGATTATTTCGGCAACGGCCTCAGGCCGGAGGAAGTGGCAGCGCGCAGCCGTGCCAAAGAGGAGCTGTACCGGGAGATGGCCGGCAGCCGGATCGAACAGATGCTGGTGCCCGGGCTGCGGGCATTTCTGGACAGGTATCGGGCCGCCCCCAAGGCGGTCGCCAGCAACGCCGAGCCGGAAAACGTGGAGTTCGTGCTGGATCGCGCCGGCCTCAGACCCTACTTTCGCGTCGTGGTGGACGGTCATCAGGCGATCCATCCCAAGCCGCATCCGGACATCTACCTGCGTGCGGCCGCCCGATTGGAAGTAGCGCCGGCCAATGGCATCGTGATTGAAGATTCGCCCACTGGAGTGGCCGCGGCGAAGGCGGCGGGCATGAGGGTTATCGGCCTTGGTACCACTTATGTTAACTTGCGTGGGACCGACTTAAATGCGGATAATTTTGATAGCGGGGATTTAACATCGTGGCTCGGGGAGCAACGACGGTTGGTCTAGGCTATCTACGGCTGGCAGCACCACTCGCAGTTGGAGTCTGCCGCCCCGCGCACGCGGCATCCCTTTTAGCGGCATCCGTGGAGACGAATCAGCTCTTGCAACCTCTGGCGCTGGCGGCGGGGTTGGCGATTCTGTCCGCCATCAGCTTCTTTGTGTGGAACCGCGAGCGGCGCATGCAGCGTCAGCGTGAGCGGCTGCGAAAGACCTACCATCTGAGTGAAGAAATCCTGAGCGCGTCCACTCCCGAAGCCATCTACAAACGGATCAACGATGCCCTGGTGGCCATCCTGGGGGTCTCGCGGGTTCACCTGTACGTGTACAACCGCGCCACCAAAACGCTGGACGCGCTGACCGACGAGCATGAGGAGGCGGTTTCGATTTCACTCTCCGCGCCGCCCGGCGGAACTTATGCCGGAGCGGTGGCGTGCTACCACTACCGGACGCTGTTGGCGATTCCGGACATCGATCGCAGCCCGTTCCCTATCTTCGGGGGCGACGGGGAGAAGGCTCCCAAGTCTTTGTTGTTCGTCCCCATGTTGGCGCAAAGCGAAGTGGTGGGCATTCTGGAACTGGACCACGCCGAGCGAGCCCACGATTTCACTCCCGACGAACAGACGTTGGCGCAGCACCTGGCGAACCAGATCGGGGTGGCGATCCGGCTGCTGGACCAGCGTTCGGTGCAGGAACAGCTCCACCGAACCGAAAAGCTGGCGGCGGTAGGGCGGCTGATATCGGGAGTGGTGAACGAGTTGCAAGCTCCGTTGTCCTCGATCTCCGACCTGGCGCGGCGGGTGCTGGACAAGGCGCATGCTTGGGGCGCGGAACGGGAAGTGGCAGCCATCGCGGCCGAGGCGCAGAGAGCCGCCTCCATGGTGGCGCGCCTGGTTTCTTTCGCCGCCAACGAGCAGATGGAAGCGCGGCCGGTCTCGGTGACCGCGTTGCTGCACAACCTGTTGGAGTTCCGTGAAGGCGATTGGAAGGCTTCGGGCATCCGCGTGCGCGATCTCACCACCAGCGAGCCGCTTTTCGTGATAGGGTTGCAGGGCCAGCTCGAGCAAGTGTTTCTGAACCTGCTGGTGCATGCCGAACAGTCGCTGGCGGAGGCGCCGCAGAAAGTGATTACGGTTCGCACCAGCGTACTGGCCCGGCGGCTGTTGGTGGAGATCGCATTTACGGCGCCGGCGGTATCGGACAAGCCCGAGGAGGCGGCGGGAGTCCTGGGCATCACGCGGAGCGTAATCGGGGGCCACGGCGGTGAAGTGCGGCTGATTGAAAAGCACGGCGCCGATCCGCGATTCGAGATCGAGCTGCCGACCACTACACCCAAGGAACGCGTGGCCGGGGGCGCCGCGGGCGGAACGGTGGCGGATTTTTCGCGCGGCTTGACGGCGTTGGTGATCGAATCCGAAGAGACTGCGCAGCGTCAGATCCTGAGCCTGCTGGCCGCGCGCGGGTACCGCGTGGTCCCGGTGACCAGTGCCGATACCGGTCTGGAACTGGCCAACCGGATGCGCTTCGACGCGGCGTTTTGTTCGGATCACGCGCCCGGCCTGAATTGGGTGGAACTCAGCGAGCGCATGTTGCACCGCGTGGGCGCCTTCGTGCTGCTGTCCGACGGCTACCGCGCCGATCTGGCCGCGGATTTCGAAGGCGACGGCTGCTACGTGCTGGCTAAGCCGGTGCAGGAAGCCGAACTGGACCGGCTGCTGCGGGACCTGGAACCCACCGTTCCGATCGCGCGGAACGGCGCGGCGTAAATGGTCTGTCCGGGAAGGCGGCACCGCCTGCCCCACCAAGCTACCGCACTGTGAAAAAATCGCGACTGGTCTTACGCCCCGTTCCGGGGCTTTGTATGAAGACACCCCAAACGGGCTCGCGGGAGTTGGCAGGCGAAAGCGCCTGCCCCGCATCCAGGCCGACGGGCTCAGGTTAGCCCAGGGCTAGAGCAGCGTCAGTTCCGCCGAGGCGCCGGTCTGGCATCCGATCCGTCCAGCCGCCGAGCCCTGGCTCAGCGAAACCTCCAGGTACCCGGAACTGCCGGCGATGACGAACATCTCTCCAGGAGCGCACTCCGCATAGGTGCGCAGCAGGGAGCCGGTCTCCACGGCTCCGATGGCCATGGAAAAGTCGCGGCGTTCGAGATCCGGGAAATCGTCCACGTGAAAGTTGGTAACGATGTTGCCGAAGTGGTCGATCTTCAGGATGCGGCCCGACCAGGTATGCCTGCCGGTACGCTGCGGCTTCTCGAAACCGGGCCGGAGGTAGTCGGAGATGAGCTTGCCGATGCGGGCGGGCGCCACGCCCGCAGCCAGGTGGGCGGCCACCGGGGCGAAGATGTCGCGGCCGTGGAAGGTGCGGCTTACGGGGTGGAGGAAATAGCGGTCATTCGAGATCAGGCGGATCTTATGCTTCTCGCGCGAGAAAACCATGGACAGGACGCCGTTATCGGGCGCCACGAAATACTGGCCGGCGGCCTCCATGAGGATGGGCCGGCGCGCCGATCCGACTCCGGGATCGACTACCACCAGGTGCACCGTTTTCCCGGGGAAATAGCGGTAGGCCTGGGCGATGAGGTAAGCGCCCTCGCCGATCTGGAAGGGGGTCGCCTGGTGGCTGATATCCACCAGTTGGGCGCGCGGGCAGATGCCGAGGATGACGCCTTTCATGGCGCCGACGTAGTGATCGGAGAGGCCGAAATCGGTGGTCAGAGTAAGGATCGGTGCCGGCATTGGTAAAATGAACTCAGTGCAGCGCTTCTATTTCGACCACAATGCCACCACACCCGTGGCTCCCGAAGTACTGGAGACGCTGGTGGCGTGCCTCGGTCAAGTGTATGGTAACGCTTCCAGCATCCATCATTTCGGCCAGGCCGCCAAGCAGCGGCTGGAAGGGGCGCGGCGGCAACTGGCGTCGCTGATCCACGCCAGCCCCACGGAGCTGGTGTTCACGAGCGGCGGCACGGAGGCGGACAACCTGGCGTTGCTGGGATCACGGCCGGCGCACATCATCACGAGCGCGATCGAACACCCCGCGGTGCTGGCCACCTGCGCGCAGCTCGAGCGGCAGGGCACGGCCGTCACGGTGCTGGCGGTGGGCTCGGGCGGCCTGGTGAATCCCGACGATGTGCGGCGCGCGCTACGGCCGGATACCGGTCTGGT
>Ga0187874_10001009_pt1 | contig 29096 bp, 26 predicted proteins | sample June2016WEW_16_1_3_FD_132993 | JGI IMG/M metagenome (GOLD analysis project Ga0187874, IMG submission 132993) | Peatland microbial communities from SPRUCE experiment site at the Marcell Experimental Forest, Minnesota, USA - June2016WEW_16_150 | ecosystem: Environmental > Terrestrial > Soil >... | reverse complement strand
GCCGCGCCTTCAGCGCTCTATCGCTTCGCAAGCCTATCCCGGCCTGACGGCCGGGCCTATTGCCTTTCGGCCCTTCGGGCCTTACTGCCATATGAGCATTCATTTGTGACGCTCTGTATAGAAATCGCTTTTCCCTTCTTTTTGACGTGTTGCCGGCTCAGTTCGAGTCTCCCATTTCCGCCACTCACTCATTCCTGTCTCCGTAAAAACAGAAGTGCACTCGATCCCGCAAACGGTACGGATGGGTATTGGTTCTGCTTTTGAATTGAATCTTGATTGCTTCCCGGTCTGCGCGGGCTTTAGAATAGGGCAACCGTGCATCCGATAACGGATCCTAGGAGAAACAGGATATGAAAACCGCTATGCGTCTAGTTTTTTTAGTGGCATTGATCGGCAGCCTTTTTGCGATATCCGGGCACGAAGCCCTCAGGGCAGCGCCCGCTGTTCAACCGACAAATGCCGCCAGACAGTCTTGCGACCGCGAATGCCTCCGCGGGTTCATGACACAGTACCTGAATGCTCTGATTGCCCACAAACCCGGAAACTTGCCTGTATCCGACAAAGTGCGGTTCACTGAAAACACCGTTGATCTGAAACTTGGAGAAGGTATCTGGAAAACGGCATCGACGCTCACTCCTTACCGTCAGGACATTATCGATGTGCGGCAGGGAATCGCCGGGACTCATGCGGTGATCGAAGAAGGCAAGAATACCGTATTGCTTCTGGTTCGGCTAAAGGTAGTCGACAAAAAGATCACCGAGATCGAAACTCAGGTGACCCGGATTGAGCCAGGCGGGAAGTTTTCCAATCCAACGGAGCTGAAAGCCACAAGGGAGGCGATGAACCTGGTTCCTCCCAAGGATAAACTCAATTCAAGGGAAGACGCCATTCGAATCGGACTGAAATATCCTGAGGGATTGAGGCTAGGGAGCTTTGTTAAAGCGGATACGCCATTCTCGCCCGATTCCTACCGAATTGAGAACGGTTATGTAACCGCCGGCAAGGGCTGTATGATGCGCCCCGCTTGCGAGAATCTCAAAACGCAGCCCATCCCAACTCTTTTCGAAATAACGAGCCGCGTAGCGGCTGTGGACGAAGAAATGGGCATTGTCTGGATCCGGATGGATTTTGGCAAGAACTCAATGGGAGTTGGTCCTGAAGCCGACAAGCAGTCGCTGATAGTCTGGGAGGCTTTCAAAGTTTATGACGGACAGATTCATGCAGTCGAAGCATTCATGCTTGCAATGCCGCGCGGAACCCCTTCCGGTTGGGATGCCGCTCAACCTTAGGTGCTGAGACAGAATCCCTGGGAGCGCGGCCGGCTCGCCCGCGCTCCCAGGACCTATCCCAAGGAGTTAATCTATGTCTGAAGATAAAAATAGTGAAAAAAGGAAAGCCTCCCAAAAGCGATTATCCAGACGAGACTTTCTGGTTGCCGGAGGAACGGTTGTCGCCGTCGACGCATTGATCGCAACAACCCCCGCAAAAGGAATTGCGGCAACGGCGCCTGCGGCCGCGGGGACTTCCTATCCGGCATCCAAGGGCTATTTGGTTTACGACAGCAAGAAATGCGCAGGCTGCACAACCTGCATGCTCAGCTGTTCGCTGGTCCACTATGGAGTCCAAAACCCGTCGCGCTCGCGCATTCAGATCATGCAGGACTCCTGGGGCAAATTTCCGAACGACATCAAGATGTCGCCCTGCCGGCAATGTGTGGCGCCGGTCTGCGTACAGAATTGCCCGGTCGGCGCGGCCTTCGTGGACACGGCAAACGGCAATGTTCGAAGAATCAACAGCAACAAATGCATCGGCTGCAAGACCTGCATCAAAATGTGTCCCCAGCAGCCGCACCGGCCTGTCTGGGTTGTCATCAACGGCACGGGAAAATCCTCCAAGTGCGACTTGTGCATCGATAGTCCTTATTGGGATGAAAAGGGGGGCCCGGGCGGCAAGCAAGCCTGTGTCGAAGCCTGTCCGATGATGGCCATCAAATTCGTCAGCCAGACTCCCGATCAGGAACAGACGGAAGGTTACGATGTCAATCTGCGGAACGATCATTGGATAAATCTTGGTTTGGTGGATAACAGCACGGTCGTACCGACGAAAAGCCTCGAATGGAAAGTAGGAGGAGGTGAGTGATGACAGGCGGATACACCGGAAAAATATTGAGAGTCAACCTGACCACGAAAGCGATCAGCACAATCGCTACTTCGAAGTATGAGGAGTTCGGCGGCGGGCACGGAATAGGTTCCGCTGTTTTCTTCGATCTGGTCGGGGACCAATTGCCGTTTGAGGCCTTCGACCCAAGGAATCTCATCATCATGATGGCATCCCCCTTTTCCGGCACATTTATGCCGGGATCCGGAAGATGCGAGGTGCAAGGCCTTGGGCCGATGCTGTATCCCATTGAATGGTTTGGACACAGCAACTTCGGTGGACGCTTCACCGCGCAACTGAAGTTCGCCGGATGGGACGGCATCGTCGTGGAAGGGGCTTCGGCTGAGCCCGTATGGATCAATATCGTCAACGACAAAGTGAAGATCGAAAGCGCCAAGGGAATCTGGGGAATGGACACCTGGGATACTCAGGAAGAAATTTCACGGCGCGTAATCCCCAGTCTGCGATACGGCGAATGGGCGGAGTTGGCTGAAAATTGCTTTACCACCCAGATACCGGCGGTCGTCTGCTGCGGACCGGCCGGAGAAAATAAAAGCCGCCTCGGCTGTCTCCTCCACGGCCCGGGATCCCAGGCAGCGCTGTGCGGTTTTGGAGGCGTCTTCGGCTCCAAAAAGCTGAAGGCGATCAGCGCCATTGGCTCCGGCGACGTTCCTATTGCCGATCCCAAGGCGTTTATGAAAGCCAGGCTCTGGTTCCGCCAGTTCCAGTGGAATGTGGACAATCCTCGGGATGCCGACAAATTCGAGGGCGGTGGGCCCTACAGCCTGATCAGCGGCCGGCCCAGCGGCGGAAATGTGCTCAACCGCGAGATGCCGCTTATACCGGCGCGCGCCGCCGCCTGCGCCTCGTGCCCCAGAGGCTGTCGCATGCGATTGGCCAGCGGCGACAGCAACGAATCGGTCTGCGCAGGCACGATGGTGATCAATGTTGATGGATCAATGAAGTTTACGCGGCAGGGCAACGATTTGATGCAAAGGTTCGGTTTGGGCCACTGGCAGTTAATGCCCCTCATGAGTTACGTCCAAAGTCTCGCAAGAGAAGGCGTCCTCGGAAAAGGGAAGCAGGTCGACACCAATCTGCCTCTGGATCAGGCCGGAACTTTTGGATACGCCGAAGCCCTTATGCGGCAAATCGCGCTGCGCCAGGGAATTGGCAACGATTTGGCCGAGGGCTGCGCCAGATTCGCAGAGAAAATCGGGCGGTATAAGCAGGATGTCAACAGCGGCACCTTGAGTTTAGCCTACTGGGGAACCGCGAATCATTATGATCCGGCCATCGAGGCGGAATGGGGATTCGGCTCTCTCCTCGGAGAGCGCGACCTTATGCTGCACATGATGTCCAACTATCCTATCCACTGGATGGCCTGGTCAGGATCTCCTTACCTGACAGCCGAAGAGTGCGCAAAGCTGTATACCGACGCGATGGAACCCTACCAGGGGGACGTGTTCATGGTGGATCACAGCGACGGGCCTACCGGGATTTACTCGGATTCCAAAGTCAAGCAGGTCGCATGGATCAAGCACTATGAAAAATTCTGGGTCGGCGCCGGCGGTTTTTGCGGTTGGCGATGGCCGATGTGCATCACAAACAACACGGCGGACAGGAGAGGGCCAACGCCTCAGGCCGAACCTAAATTCTGGAATGCCGTTACCGGAAAGAATCTCACCTTCGCCGACTACATGGAAGTAGGACATAAGATCTATACTCTGGATCGGTCTATTTGGGTATTGCAGGGCAGACATCGGAACATGGAAGTGTTCCCCGACTATATTTACGACAGGCCGAGCCGGGGGCACGATATGACGATGTACATCGACGGCAAGTGGAAGTACGACAAAGGCGTCGGCCGGAAGCTGGACCGGGCAAAAGTCGAAGACTTTAAGACGAAGTTCTATAAGTTTGAAGGCTATAATCCCGAAAACGGCTATCCGACTCGCCAAACTCTAGAAAAGATGAATCTCAGGAAGGTCGCAGACGCGCTGAAGAGCAAAAACAAGCTGGGCTAAATATCACGCGGAGACGCGGAGAGAAATGAGTCGGGCTCCGCGCCTCCGCGTGATGGCTTTAGTGCTTATTGAATGCCTGCTTTAGGGTTGTGATTCCCTCCCCAGTGATACTCGTCGTCTTAATGGTCAGTTTCTTTCCGTCTTTGGATATCGAATACTCCTCCGTTACGGAAATTTCGATGCTCTGTCCCCCCTGTGTTATGGTCTGGGCGCCGGAAATGATCAGCTTGCCATTTTTCCAGTTGGTTCTGGACACGAATTCGCCCATGCCATCTGAAGCGACGTTGAGGCACTGGCTGCCGTCCAGAGCGAATTTCTGAGCGACCGCCTGCGCTTGGCCCTCCGTTGTAAATTGCCGCATGGTCTGCATTTCGCTGTCGGTTTGCAGGATCGAAAGCGTAAGGATTTCCGCTGGGTGCATGGATAATTCCTCAGGCCGGCTGCTCCCCTCATTTCCTCCGACACTGTATCCTCTGTTTGTCGTGACATCCAATTTCCGAATGTCCGCGCGCTTATTCACCAATTCGCTATGAGCCGGATCAAGGACCCAGGTGCCGCTGAAGTTCACTACCATCTCGGAGGCCATGGCCGCGCCCGCCAGGCTTACCCCCGCTATAACGATTAACCACGGATGCTTCATTACCGTTGTCTCCTGCATTTATGAATTTGTTTAAAGCCCAGGAGCCTCTCCGAAACTCAGAGGAGATGTGTTGGGAGCCTAACCCTTTTTTAGAATGGATTCAATCCTTCTCCCTTCAATTGGGGATGCTCCCCTTTTCGCCGGAACAATAGCGGCTCTAGCGAAAGCTAAACTGGTGAAAAGGGGAGAGTCTCTGTTTGAAGGGAAGAGGTAATATGTTGTTCTTGCTATTGGACGCAGGGGTGGAGTTTCATCTTCACACGGGCAGTGTCGTCCACGAGATTTTGGCTGGCATAAATAATTCCGTTCTCCGGATCTCCGTCTACCTCCACGTGAAATCCAATCTTCTGGATGGTATCGATCAAACTTTCCAGACTCCGATGATTTTGGACGATCCCGGAACAGTGATACTCCATCACGAGGTTTTGCGCTCTTTGAAAGAAGGCTCGCTGTCCCAAAGTGACAAATTCGTGCTCTGCCCCTTCAGTATCGATTTTCAGGAGATGAATCGGCCTGTCGCCGATAAGATCCAGCACTTGATCCAGCCGGATACATTCCACAATAACAGTGCGCTCCCCTTTGTAATAAAAGGAATGAACGCCCTTGTTATCATGAGGGCTCAGATAGAAGGTCCTGGGAGCATCGGTCAGACTGATTGCCTTGTTGGTGGCAATGATCCGGTGCTCCAATCCGTTCAACCGTATATTTTCGAGAAGGAGCTGATAGTTTTCTTTCTCGGGTTCGAAGGTATACACGGTGGCCCCGGTTGTGTAAGCAATGTAAATCGCAAACGAGCCGGCTTGTCCGCCGAAATCCACGACGATCGAATCTTTATTGATATTGTCGAAATTATGCCGGAAGTACATCTTTTGCAGAGCTACTTCGTTGAGAATTCCAAAGTCGTTGGCGTTGGTTCGACACTTATATTTCATTCCATTCCAAAGCTTATATACGATAAAGGGCTTCGGACTTGTCCATCCCAGCCACTGAAGAAAAAACCTGTAGGCATTCTGATAGACCAGGATTAATCTGACGGCTAACGAGAGTCTTCTCAGAATAGTGTTTGATTTCATCGGGTCTCGGGTGGTTGGCTTCCGCAAGGGCATCCCAGGCGGCAAACGCCACGTGGCGCCTGAAAACAGAGGCATGGCAAGCCAGCCTCTATAGCCATATCGGCTGTTCCTATCAAGATCGTAGGAATTGTTGGCCGTCCAGGCGGATTGCGCTCTATAGGAGAAAGTGCTGCGAACTCTCAGAATGTTGCGCTTGAACGGCTTTATTTTTCCGGATAGGGCGTCAACCCAACGTCGGTCTTCCAGGGATACGGTATTGTCACGCAACAGGGAGCGGCTTTCACGTGAATCTGCGCTGAAGCGCGTTGTCCGGTCACAATGTCGGTCACGGTGACGGTCCACTCGCCAGCAGGATCGTTGAACGCCGTCGGAATCGTGAAATGCACCGTTCGCGAGCCGGCACGCGGATAACGGCGCAGGTCAAGCCGCTCGTGGCCGAGCGCGTCCACGGTGGCAACGCGCAGAACTCGGCGCTGACCTGAAGGAATATTGGCGGCGAGATCGACCTGACCGGCAATGGACTCTCCAGCTGTGCAACCGGCGAGCTTCAGGGTGAGTGGAGGGGCTTTTACCGGCATCAGTGCATACAGCCGGCTCATCCGTTGCCCCGGATTAAAGGAGATTCGATCGGTTTTTCCCAAATACCGTCCAGCGATTACGTCATAGACTTCGTGGGGGCCGTCGAGAAAGCGCAGGTTTGCCTGGCCTGTGGCATCGCGCTTCGGCTGCATGATGCCGAGCAGCGCCAAGTCCGGCGCAACAAATCGGGTCAATCGCCCGGATGTTCCTTCTAGCCGGGCCCAGGATTTCACGCCGGCCGCCGACAACTGCTCGCGCCACCAGGAATGCCATGCATCCGCACTCGCAGGCGCCAAGGATTGCCGCGCGGAGTCGAGGCTGAAGTTCAGCAGAACCGCCTGACCTTTCCCGCGCTGTTTGACGATCATGGAAATTTGCCCTGTTCCGGAGAGATTGCGAACCGAGGAATCAAGCACAGCACCGTTGAAGCGTGTGCCGTTGATTTCGAGTTGGGCCGGCTTTGTGCTCGCGGAATCCGGACGTGCACGTGATATGTTAAAAAGAGCATCCAGGCTGCCGGAATTGAGGATCTCCGCGTGCGCGCCCAGAATACCGGGTGCAATATCCGCAATGACACGTCCGCCGGATTTCAAATACTGCTCAATTTGCCTGACCTCTTCCGGACTTAGCACGAGTGTTGTGGGCAAAATCAGGAGTTTCACACGGGCGGGCGTGAGCTGGCCATTCGCGACCTGGCGCGGAGTGAGGATGCGTGGCGACTGGCCGATATCCTCCAGCAATGCCAATGCTGAATCAACGCTGCGCGCGGTATCGCCGAAAGCCGTGATTACCTTCGAGGCATGAATGCTGGGCTGGGAATAGTAGACGTAGATGCCGGGATTGTCGAACTCTGTCTCGTTGATCTGCTGCCCGATACCGTCGCATATTTCACGCAGAAAAGGCAGGCTGCCCGTCACGAAATAATCGGCAAAACTCAGATCCGGATTTACTAAGCCTTCCACCCCTTCCGTCATGAACCACCAGCTCGAATTGGCAAACCCGCTCAGCAGCTGTTCCCACAGATATTTCCCGCCTTCCACGGGATCCCGCGGGCGTGCCCATGCGCCGACATAGCCTCCCCACCAGTTACCCGAAATCAGACGCTTTTGTTCGGTGGATTTCTGCAAATACCTATTCACTCGATCGGTGTAGGGCGTCCAAAAATCCAGGTCGGCGATCGTGCGTTCCAGATCACCCGGTTGCGAGCCTTCCGCGCCGGTTTTCGCGCCCGGATCCCGCGTCCGGAGCGCCTGCGCGGCGAAATGATACAATTCCGCGTAAGCTTCATCGTTAAAGAGACAGCGGTCGACAAAGGGTGCGGCACGTTTGAGCCGTTTTGCTTCGGCATTCGGCACGGGCTGAACATCAGCCCAGGAGTGATAAGATGTAGCCCAACAGGCGTTGAGCAGCGACAAATCGCCCGCGTAGCGCTCCTGCAAAAATTTGCGGAATGCCTCAACCTCAAACGGGCCGCTTCCACCGTCATAGCTGAATCCGTTTTCGTCGCCGAGATTGTAAACAAAAACGCCTTTGTCGGCATTTTTGTCCACAGATTCCTGAAGCTGTCGCGTCAGCTCCCTCTGCACGGCAGGATTGTAGATGGATGCGTCCTCCTTGACGGGATCGAGAATTTTCGGACCCATCAGCCAATTGAGCGTGCGCCCATCCTTGCTTGCAGTCAACTGGAGATAAGTGGCGGCGGGCACGGAAGTGAAATCGCAGCGATCGATCACTGTCCCGTTGAGGATGCTGGTGAAAAAGGCGCGCCGAAGGTTGCGATAGAGGAATCGATCGAGGTACCCGCCTCCGCCTCCGCCCAAGATTACTGATGGGAATCGCTCATATTCATCGATTGGCTGCGCAAAAAAATTTGTCCAGGCGCAGGACAACGGACCTGACCGATCTTTTAACGTAACGAGCAGCGTATTCCCCACAGAAACAGGATTGGGATAATCCACCGCCAGATTCAGCTCCCTCTTTCCCTCTTTCACAGGCACGGTTGTCCAGGCGGCCACTCGGTCGAACGCATCCAGCACCATAAGCTCCAGAGCAGTTTCCGGTCCGGTGACTGCGCCGAAGGAGATATGCGCCTGTACGGGCTGTCCAGCCGGAAATCCTCTGGGCGTTACAGTCAGCGTTTTAATCGAGCGCCGATCCGTCACCCTAAAAGATTGGGTCGGCCATGTCTCGCTTCCATCGCTGGATGCAACAGTCAATTCAAGATAGTGAACGCCTGCCTTTAAATAAGGCAAAGCCAGTTGTGCTATTAATGGCAGCGACCCGCCGGTGAAAGCCTGTTCCTCCAGCAAAACGCCGAATTCATCCCGAAGCCGGGCTGTTACTTGAAAAGCCGCTGGCGCCCCTGCGCCCGGATTGACTGTGAAAGAGAGCGGATATCCTCTGGTTTGCGCGCGTGGCAGCATCAATCCCTCGGGCTGTCCGAAGGTCACCGTATAGCGACTGTCGCGCTTTCCTGCCCAAAGAATGGCTTCCGCGACGGCGCGGAGGTAGTAATCGTACTGGATGGGCGTCGTCAGGTCATCCGGCGCCGCCGGGGCAAGAGCGGCTTTAGACCTGTAGAGATAACTATCGGTAGCGGATTCTTCATACCAGAATCCTATGGTTCGTCCTTCTCCAAATTTTCCCGCGCTGATGCTTTTCGCAAATAGCTGTTCGATTGGCATCGGCTTCGCGGTTGTCCATTTCCGGTATCCCCCGGCACGCAGGGCAAAATCGCGGAGCCCACAATAAGGAAGGCTGACAAGCACCGATTGTGGCGTTCTCTGCGGCACCAGATTCGGCGTCCGCGTCGGTTTGGCCGGCGCATCAGGTCTTTTCTTGTCGAGATCATAGAAAAGAATTGGAGGCACGGTGAGTGCGGCGCCGGCCGAATAGGAAATTCGGACGAGTCCGGCACCCTCCACGACAGCATGGAACAGCTTTGATTGGCACTCTGCCGGAAGCTTCAGCGGATCGATGTTGCCCAGCACGATGACTTGAGGGCGCTCATCCAGCTTTGCCAACAACTCCTTCGTCTTTACTTCCGAGCTAGTTCCCTCGACAAGTGCAAAATACTCGTCATCGCCGCCAATGGTCGGCTTGTCCCGGAATGTCACCCCCAGGAAAGTGAAGACGGCCCAGTCCATATCAAACCGCTGTGCCAACTCGACGATGTCGCGAGGAGCGCCGACCAGCGACGTAATGAAAAGCACCTTCAGCTTCCTGCGCGCGCAGGGTTTTCCCCACGCCTCATGGGGCGAGACAAGCTTTAACTCTACCTTGTTTAAATAATCGCCATTCAAAGACCCTCGACCCGGCAACAATGCTGCCCAGAACAGAAGGCAAATCGGCAAATAGTGTTTTGCTTTCATGCTCATTTCCAGGAGTCAATTCGGGTGTTGCTGTTTATCAGGACTGAACGGTCGATGGGAAATGCCCGAACCATACGTACTCCCCTTTTGTAACCTATCGACGAGGCGGGCAGATTCTGTCGAGCTTTTTCTGAGGCAATCCCGTTGCATGCAGAGGGTCAAGTCCGCTCCTGTAAAACGATGTTGAAGTGCTGACAGATTGTCCTACCTTCGAAAATGACGTGAAGGCCTGGTGCCAATCCACTAGAAAAGTACTGGTTTTTATGAGGACCGAAGCTGACGGTGCGAAACGCTGCCAGGTTCAGATTTAACGGTCTAAATAACACCACCGATTTTGCGGATTTTACTTGTTTCCGAATCTTTGAAATCCGTGGTGTTTTCAGGAACTAGGGGAACTGCGCAATCGTCGTGTTGAATGCGTGGGTTGCAGCTTCTTTCAGAGATTTCTTTCGCAGATCTTCGCTCAGGATCTCAATGCCCCACGGTCCTGCATAGCCCGCCTTCAGCAGGCAATTCACGAAGCCCTTCACGTCAAATTCCCCTTCACCGCAGAATTTCCTGTGGTTGATTGTGTCTTCATGCAGGCTCCACGGGCACTTGAGCGTCCCATCGTCGAGTTCGGCACCAAGGAGAAACCGGGCGGGAATGGCGGCGACGTCTTCATAGGAGATCCCCAGTTTTACGATGTGCCAGAGGTCAAGCATAACGCCGCCATTCATCGCATCCGCTCCCTTTAGCATCTCCAGTGTCTCGGGCAGCGTTCGAATCATTGCATCGACGATCAATTCGAAAAGGATGTTCGTGCCATGGTCCGCGGCATCAGCGCAGAGTTTGGAGAATGATTCGATCAAGCGCGGCATCGGGACGGTATTCATGTCAAAATCGCCGACCTTTACGTGTCTGGCTCCGAGCGCTTCGGCGGCTTTCAGCAGCATAATTTTTGTCTGGTCCGATTTTTTCTTCCTCTCGCCCTCGAGAAACCAGTCGGTCAGGAATTCAAGCTCGACGTGTTTCATACCGTTGTCGTCGAGAATGCGCTTCATCTCTTTGAGGCTTCTGCTCTGCAATGTGTGCTCGAGATCGACTTCCTTCAGCCCGATACCCGCGAAACCGGCTTTTGCGGCAGCCACGACCCTGTCTTCGAAATCGAATGGGCTGTATTCAGCTTCAGAATGAGGATGCACGTTGCCAGCCAGCGTCCAATAGGAACCAATCAACTCGATCTTCTGCATGATGGCAATACCTCCCGATGGCTTCATCCTATGCGAACGGTCGCGCAGGAGTCAATCAGACAAATGGGGACGCCACCCTATTTCGTTGTTTTCGTTCTTACTTGAATTGCTGCCGATCCGACGAAATAGGGGAACGTCCCCGGATGTACCGGATTCACAGCCGCAACGCAGGCGCCGCATTGATTGCACTCATTTGTTATAACGTACGAAATACTTATTTCTCTTCGCCTCCCATGTACATTCGCTCCGGATCGATCACTTCCCGGATCAGCCGAAGTTGCTCGGCTGTGGGCGATTCCGTGAATGGAACCTGTTTTGGAATAAGCGGGCGGAAGCCCATTGTTGCCAGAACATCCTCGATCGTGTTCCCTGGATGGATTGATATCAGCGCCATTTTTTTCGTTTCCGGATCGAATCCGAAAACTGCCTTGTTCGTGATCACCCGGCTGGGCCCCCCGGGCAGTCCCGCCTTTTTCCGGCTGTCGCCGCCTTTGATATACCCGGGGCTCGTGATGAATGAAATCGTTTCGCGGAACTTGCGCTCCTCTTGCCGCATGATGTAGATCGTTTTTTGTGCGGAAGAGGCGATATCGTTTGCGCCGCCGCCTCCGTTTATATGACGGAACTTTCCCTTCGGGTCGCCGACGAGCGTCGCATTCAGATTGCCGTACTGGTCGACCTCAAGTCCGCCAAGGAATCCAACATCCACACGGCCGCGATGCAGAACCGTTCCCAGGATATCTATAAAGCTGCTCAAAACCGTCGCCCGGTACCAAACCCGCGGATCGGCCAATCCGACGCCCGTATGGATCGGGTCCGGGTCGATAACGCCGATTTCAAAAAGGATGGTCATATTGGGGGCATGTGTCCGCTTCGCCAAGAACGACGCCACCACCGGGAGCCCAAGTCCCACTGCCACGACCTGCCTGTCCTCCAGCTCTCGGGCGCCTGAGACAGCCATTAATTCGGACGGAGTAAAATCCATATCGTCTTCTCCTCAATATCCCAGGATCGGGTCAGCCCGGAGAGTCCTGAGCCGGCGCAGGCCCCCGACCAGGTTGAGATATTCCCAGTGGTCCTTCACGCCATACACATATTTGTCGAGATAATCCCGGAACTTCTGTGGAGCTTTCTGGGCTTCAACGTATTTCTTGATCTCGTCGGCATCGTAATCATATTCACGGTACATGCATGTCGGGTGCGCCGCGAAAGGCAGATCCACCACATGTGAAACCAGCAGACCTGGAATTGCGGTTAATTCCGGCAGCCGGCGGATGACATCGCCCGGCACCATGTGCTCGGCTATGACAATCGTGCGTTTGGCTGCCCTCGCCATCTCGGCATTGTCCCATTTCGGACCGAGGATGAAGCAGTTTCCATCCTCGTCGGCCGTCTGGACCTGTACGATAGCCACATCAGGAACGAGCGGCTTAAGACTAAGCCACCGGTCACCGGAAAAGGGATCGTTGACAAATGCAACGTCCGATCCTGCCCGCTCCTCGAGCTGGGGCAATACATCGGAACCGACCAGCGACCGGATGGGAATGAAAGGTAAGCCCAGCGAACCGGCCAAGAAGCGGAATGTGACCGAAAGACTGCTGTACAATTCGGCTTTGAGCGAGCCGTTTTCAATCCCGGCATTCACGAAGGCAAGCCTCCCGAAACGATCAAGAGATCCTCCTCCGTAAATCAGGCGATCGACAACCCCTGCGCCCACGAGCATATCCGTGTCCATCCCGCCCAGGCACTGCGATATGGTCAATCCTTTGACTCCCTGGCGGATGACTTCGTGGGTAAATGCCATCGTGCACCGTGCGATCGCAAAACCTGAAAGCGCTATGTGAGACCCGGACGGAATGGAAGCAACCGCCTCGCTGAGGCTGGTCAGTTTTTTCATAACTCACTCCTGGTAACTTTGAATTTAGTCCGACCTCTTATCAAACAGCATGAGCAGCAAATGGCAGGATCCGCCTTCAACCTTGATTGTGCCAGCTTGAAAGGTGATTGCCAGCACGATCAGATTTTCAGGCAGACAGGGGCCGAGAGAGATAAGATTGTCATTGCCGACAAGTCCGCCATAGTTGACATCCTGTGGCCTGACTTGGATAGAGGTCCGGAATTCTTAGACCTCCTGTTCCGAAAGCCTAACTCGCGGCATCTTCACTCAATCGTGTTACTCAATTCAGTGAAAGCACGAATCCTATAGCAATTTCAGTCGGTCCAACAATTCTGATGGATCTACAAGGTGTTTTGCCAGCCATCCCTTCACATTTGGACTTCCAAATGCCAACGCAGACAGTTCGCTAAAATAGAATATCGGCATGGAATGGGATCCGCTGTTTTTTGGCTGACGCATATCCAGATTGGCCTGACAAATACCGCAGGCGGTAACAATAGCATCAGCGCCCACCTCAAAGGCGGCCATAACAATCTTACCCGTCAATTTCTTGACCACTTCAGGAGCGACAATTGATAACCCACCCCCGCAACAATTTACTTTGTAAGACCAGTCAATAACTTCTGCACCCAGAGCTTCCACTATTTTATCCATTATTGTTGGATTCTCCGGATCATCAAAGCCCGTAATTTCGGGGGGGCGAACTAAATAACATCCATAGTATGTAACAACTTTGAGGCTTTTTAGCGGTTTTTGAACCTTTTCCTTAATCGCAGCAATCCCCACATCCCGAAATAAGACCTCGAGGAAATGCTTTGTCTTCTGCGTCAGTTCCAGATTGATGCCGATATCTTTCTCTATCTTGGCTTTAAGTTCGGGGTCTTTATTGAGTTCATGTTCGGCAATCTTGTGGCGCAGCGAGCAGGCAGGACAAGGAGAAACTATGGCTAGGGACATCCTGTTAGCTAGCGCCAGATTTCTGCAGGGCAGGGCTAGCGCCAGTTCTCTGTTGATAATATGGCCGGAAGTAGCGCCGCAACAAGTCCAGTCAGGAATCTCTTCTAAATCAACACCCAAGTATTGTGATGTTTCCCGAACCGATTCGTCGTATTCAATGGATGTTGATGTTGCTGTACACCCGGGATAATATGCGAATCTCATTCAATCACCCTCTGTTCAATCATGGGAAATAACCTTCTTAAGGGCCTGTCAATGAATAACGTTTGCATTTTGGCGCGAGCGCCGGGCGGGCAGATGCGAGGCGCCGCGACGCAGGCGATGCGGTGTCATCGTCGAGGAGCGGCAACGCAGCAGATGCCCGCCCGCCGCCGCGCCCCATCGGGCTGCGGGCCGCAGCAAAATGTAAACGTTATTCATTGACAGGCCCTAAAGATCTCATCGACAGCTTTTCGGGCGTATCGTTTTCTTGATGGAAGTTTGAGCTTCCCTTTGCGAAACATTTCCAGACCTAGCTTGAGCTCATCACGATTTTTCATGAACGAAAGGAAGTCGCCTGTTCTCAGCTCGTAGCTAAGCAATAGGCTTCCTTCATCTATTCTTCCCTTTTTTCTGATTTGTTCTACGAACACCTTGTGGAATTTGGATATTTTGCTAAGCGGGCCCCTAACAGCTTCCTTGAGAGATTCGCGCCGCAGCGCATCCATCAAGCCAACAATCTCGATTTCATTAGGACAGCGCGTGGCACAGGTCTCACAAGAAGCACAGATCCAGATGGATGTGCTTTGCAGGACCTTCTCTTTTAGTCCCAGCCGAACCGAATGAATGATTTGATTAGGGAAGTAGTCCATGGCATAGGCCACCGGACAACCACCACTGCACATAGAACATTGATAACAACGAGCAAGGTTTTTGACTTCTGCCGTTATCTTTCGTGAAAATTCGTAATCACGAAAACCCATCTTCTCGATCATCGGAGACCCCGCCACTTTCAACTTCTCCATTTTTTTCCTTTAGTTCAATCAGTTGCTCTATTTGACCGTCAGGCTCATTTTCTAAGCGTCGAAACCTTTATCAGGCCGGTAACAAGCCGCATCAATCTGGGCGATGATCCCATCGTCTATAAAGTGCTTTAGAGAAATAGCACACGTCGGACATTTGGAATTACAGAGGCCGTCTCCCTTACACAGGGCGGGAGTAACTCTAGCTTTTCTACCCTGTGGTGTTTCATAAAACTCGATAGCGCCGTAGTTGCATGCCGAAATGCAGGCTCCGCACGCTATGCACTTGTCCTCATCTACCTCACAAATGGACCCACTGGCTATGATGGAATCCTGGGAGAGAACTGTAGCCGCGCGCAAAGCCGCCCCGTTCGCCTGATTGATCGTTTCTGGAATGTACTTCGGATAATGAGCCATTCCGCATAGAAAAATGCCGTCGGTGGCCAAATCGAGGGGTCTTAATTTCATATGTGCTTCCATAAAAAATCCGTCCCCGGTAAGAGGAACTCTCAACAATTGAGATAATTCCTGGTTCCCTTCTGTAATGACGGGGGTGCTTAAAACCAGCAAGTCCGGATTTATCTCTCCCTCCATCGCAAGAATCGAATCATAAAAAGTCAACGAAAGGTCCTCTCCTCTAAGGTTAACCTCCGGTTTTCTCTCCGGTTCATACTGGACGAATAAAACTCCCTTCTCACGCGCCTGAAGATAAAAGTCTTCTCTAAATCCGTAAGCCCGAATATCCCGATAAAAAATGGTTACATCCACATTCCTATTTAGTTCCTTAAGCTTCAGTGCATTTTTAAGAGCCACCCCGCAGCAGATGCGGCCACAGTAAGGCCGTTCCTCATTCCTTGCTCCCACACACTGAATCATGCTCACCTGCTTCAGGCCTTTGGGTAAAGTGTCGGAAGCAATCATGCTTTCAAGCTCTCGCTGGGTAACAATCTTCTTACTTTCTCCATAGCTGTATTCAGCGGGCTTCAGTAATTTGCCTCCGGTGGCAATGATGATTATGCCGTGTTCCAACTCTATCGGCGCTGCATTCTGAGAGCCGACCTTTACCAGCGTGCTTTTAAAATTCCCTACGTATCCATCAAAGGATTTCAACTCGCAGCCCCTGAAAATCTCAATGTTTTGCGCGCTTTCTACTTCAGCTATCAGCTTTCTTAAGAAGTGCTGAACCTCCATTCCTTCCAGCGTATGTTGAAGGCCTATCAGGTTTCCCCCCAGCTCTTGATCTTTCTCTACCAGATAAACCTCAAATCCTTGCCGGGCCAAAGATAAAGCTGTTCTCATCCCAGCCAAACCTCCCCCAAGAACAAGTCCTTTCTTGTTTGCAGGCAGTGTGAGATTTGTCACGGGCGATAGGTTGCGTGCTCTGGCCACCGACATGGCTATGATTTCTTTTGCTTTTTGGGTGGCTTCAGCCTTCTCCCGAGAATGAACCCAGGTGCAGTGCTCTCTGATATTAGCCATGTCCAGAAGATAAGGATTGAGCCCCGCTTCACGAAGTGATTCGCGAAATGGCGTTTCGTGGTCCCGGGGAGAGCAGGCAGCGGCCACCACGCGATTCAACTTCTTCTCCTTAATTGCCGCGGTTATCTTCCGAAGAGAATCGGAAGCGCAGGAAATAACCTGGTCATCACAATGGACGACATTCTTTAACGTTGAAGTGTATGCCACTAACGAAGAAATATCGGCAACTCCGGCGATATTCGTCCCGCAGTGACAAACGAACACTCCAATCCTTGGTTCCTCGCCTTGAACGGATCTTTCTTCCGGATACGTTTTTATCTGCGTTAACGTGCTCCGCTGGCTGAACAGAAGTTGCGCGGCCATTGCCCCTGCTCCACTTGCTGAACTGATGGAATCAGGAATGTCCATCGGGCCGGTAAACGCTGCAGCAGGAAAAATCCCCGGTCGATTGGCTATTTCGCTTGGTGAAAATGAGTCTGTCTGACAAAAGCCATGCTTATTAAGTTCCAAACCAATGATGTCGGATAATGCTCTGTTACCTTTTGCAGGGCTCATTCCGACGGATAGAACGGCCATGTCAAATTCTTCTTCTCGGATGGTATGGTCATCAGATACATAAGTAACAATGAGGTTATTGTTCCGCTTGTTCTCCTTTATTGAAGATATCCTTTTCCTGATAAACCGGGTTCCCGGCATTTTCTTGGCGCGATTATAGAAATCTTCAAAGCCTTTTCCGAAGCTCCTGATATCATTATGGAAAATCGCAACCTCGGTCTCCGGGTAGTGGTTCTTTACCAGCATCATCTGCTTGATGGCATAGGTGCAGCATATCCCTGAGCAATATGTATGGCCTATTCTGGAATCCCGTGACCCAACACATTGAAGCCAGGCAATCTTTGAAGGGATCTTTCGATCAGATGATCTAAGGACCTCTCCTTCGTAAGGCCCGGATGCATTGAGGATTCGCTCAAACTCGAGGCTATTCATAACGTTTTTCAGCCTTCCGTAGCCGTACGCTCTGCTGATTTTTGCATCAAATATCTCATATCCGGGGCTGACAATGATGGCTCCAACGTGCATTACTCCTTTTCTTCTTTTCTGTGAGAAGTCAATCGCATTCACCTGGCAAGTCGGTATGCAGATTGTGCACTTATTCTGAAAGAACAGACAGGCCTCCCTGTTAACAACGGCAACTGCAGGGATGGCCTGAGGGCACGAAATGTCTATGGCTTTGGCCCCTGATAGATTCTCATCAAAAGGATTGGGCACCGTTCGTGGGCAGTAAGTAGTGCATGTTCCACAACCTACACAAAGGTCTTCATTCACATAGCGGGGTCTTCGGGTCACCGTTACAGTAAAGTTTCCTGCCTCCCCCTCCACCGTCTCCACATCGGTATTGGCCAGGATTTTTATGTTAGGATGCCGACCGGCCTCCGCCATTTTCGGGCCAAGTATTCAGAGGGAACAATCCATTGTGGGAAAGGTCTTGTCCAGCTGCGCCATCTTACCCCCAATCATGGGGGCTTTCTCTACCAGGTAGACCTTAAATCCGCTGGAAGCCAGATCCAAAGAGGCTTGAACTCCGCTTATGCCTCCTCCTATTACCAGGACCGCGCCAACAGGCGAGTTTGCTTCAACTTTCATTAGAGCTCTTCTACCTCCGCGGCTTCCTCATCTTCTGCCGCTACTATCTCCTCTATCCTTTCAGGTGCATATGTTAAAGCACCGCGGGGACACCACTGAACGCACAGAGGCCCCCCTTCCGGCATCGGTTCCCCGCAAACATCGCATTTTAGGGCAATACCCGTGTCGGGTTCCTTAAAGAGGTCGCGGGAGGGACAAGAGGACCGACAAAAAGAACACTCGCCGAAATCTTTTCCGTTGATCGTTACTATATATCTGGAATTACATTCAGCCTGCGTATATTCACCGGCAAGTATAGGGACGAATACATCATTGGTTTCGTCCCAAAAGACCCGGATTCGAGACCTGGCAGGGTTGACAATACCACATTTCGGATTGGCATGAGTGGTGGAGCAGACCATCTCACATGCCCGGCAACCAGTGCATTTGTAGGGATTAATTCTTATTGTTTTTATTGTCTTTTTTATTGTTTTCATTCGAGAATTCTCTTTTTTGAGACTGGCGAAGTACCGCCTCAACTCGTCAAAATCCCTTTTCGTTCAAAGTCTTCCCTAACGTAGTCCATACCCAATTCGGCCAGAGTCTCTTTGGTAGGAATTCCTTCCCTATTCCAGCCTTTGAATTGATAATAGGCGTCAAGCAGCTTCTGTTCGTACTCCTGGTCTCTTATCGCCCAGTGGTCGGCAGGAGGCGCCTCGTCCTTTCTTCTCATGCCTCTTCTTACATTAAGGGCTCTTACCAGATTCCTGTTTCTTTGAAAAGTCTTCCATAGCTTGTCTTTATCAAAATCCAAGCCCGTAGCAAGTGCGATCAACTGCGGTATATTCCACAGGTGATATGCGGTCCTGCCGCCAAATTGGCCCCTGAATGCCGACACAAATCCGCAAAGTCCGATGGAATCATCAATGTAATGCATCGCTTCATTCCAATCTGTAATAGCACAAGATGCTTCCATAGGCAGAACTTCGCGTTTTTCCCATTCCAGAAACCAGCGTTTAAACTTGTCGTCAGGGCATGCGATCCAATTTTTTACAAATTCTTCTCTCTGCTCCCTGGTGGGAAGGGGGTCCTGGGGAAAAGACCCTTCAATCTGGGTGATGGACATCTTCTCACCCGTGGCTATCATGAGGAAATAGGGCGGATTCAGTTTTTTCAGCTTGATAGGCAGTTGCTCGAATTTTTTGACGGTATTATGATCATACGCTTCCGCGCCTTTTCCAATCTGCCGCGCTGCATGATAAACGCCATTGGCCAGAACATCTCCAATGCCCTCGCGATGTACAATTTTTTCAAGGATGTAGAAAAACCTACCTCGGGTGTCTGAAGGCATTCCCGGAAAGTCTTTGTCCGTCAAGATGCCGGCTTCCAAAAGCTCCAGGGCAAAGGCGATTACTTGTGGCGTGGAGTAGGAGTCGACTCCATACTCCTGAGCGACACCAAGAATGTCATAACTGAAGTCCAGTTCCTGAAAAGCCGCCATATGATAGGTGTCTTTTCCATAGCATTTATAGGAAAATCTCTTTCGTCCGGGCCAGGAAATCACGTTGTGGCATGCCTTCGGACAGTTATAGCAGCCTCTTTGCCGGTCCATGTGCTGATACTTTAATTTCGTCCACCTGTCTTGAAGTTCTTTGCTCCAAAAACCCCTTCTTCGCACACGCGCATTGCCCCAAGCGAAATTGTCATGGTGGAAACTGTCATCCTCATCCGTAGCCATCCAATCCCCGACCTTCGGGTTTTCAGCAAGTTCCCTATTCAGGCGGCGGCATACCTCAAATAGTTCTGCCGGCCGGGCAATGTTGATGTCCTTTGTTCCGCGAACAGCAATCGCCTTTAGCCGCTTGTCTCCCATAACCGGGCCAGGCCCTCGAGCCGCGCTGCCGCAACTGCTATCGATGGATGCTGTATAAACCCTGTTTTCACCGGCCAGGCCAATGGTTGCCACCTGGGCTTTGTCCTGCTTCAGCTCCTGCCGGATGAGTTCCGCAGTCTCATGACAGCCTTTTCCGCGTAGATGACCGGCATCGCGTATTTCCACTTTATCGTTATTTATCCAGAGGTAAACCAAGTCAGGGGCTTTGCCGCGAATGACTATTTTGTCATAACCGGCGTATTTCAGTTCCGGCCCGAAAAATCCTCCCATAACCGAATGCGCATGCAGGTTTGTCATGGGAGAAAAGGTATTGACGATCGTACGATTGGCGCCGGGAACTGGGGTGGCATCCAAAAGACCAGCGCTGAATATCAGGAGATTATCGGGAGAAAAGGGTTCGACATCGCCGGGAACCCGATCCCACAATATCTTGTCCGCAGTACCCTGCCCCCCCAGATGAAGTTCAGTTAGCTTTGGGTCCGTCTCTTCCTTCCCAATTTTCCCCTGGGATAGATCGATTTCTAAATTAAACCCTGTTTCTCCGTACCTCATTCTTTGGCCCTCTTGCTATCTCCGCAGCCATAGCCTTCGGCTTCGGAGGTCGTTCATTTTTGGGGACTATTATTGCAAACGCCAATTAATTTCTTGGGATATCGTTCTCAGCAACTCCGTCAATTCCGGGATAGACGAACCTGGCACGTGGCGTGTCAGACCGACAGCCCAGATGGCAGCTTGAAGATTCCTGCTGCTTGTCTTAATAGGAATGGCCAAGGCAACCATTCCCTCGATGTACTCTTCTTTATCGTAGGCGATGCCTTGCCTGCGTGCTTCGAGAACCTCCTCCTTATAGATTGCCTTATCGATAACGGAGTACGGTGTGTATCTCTTCAGCTCGGTTCGGGCGAGGATCTCGTCGATTTCATTATCAGAGAGTTGCGAAAGCATCGCCTTAATTCCGGCGCCTGCCAGGGTCGGCATCCGCATGCCGATTTCCGATGACACTTTAATTCCGTAGGCCGAATCCACTTTATCGATCAGGATGGCATGGAGGTCGGAACGAAGCCCCAAGAAAGCTGAGAGCTTGGTTTTCTCGTTGATCGTCTGCAAATAAGGATGCACGGTCTGTATGAGCGCTGAACGCTTTCCCGCCATGTTTCCCAGCATATAAAAGCTTGTGCCGAAAACGAATTTGCCGTCCGGCTGACCTTCGAGGACCTTAAGCTCCATGAGCGTATGGAGAATGTTGAACACTGTGCTCTTATTCAGGTCAAGATTTCCGGAAATATCGCTGATCCCCAGAGGTTCTTTCGATCGGGCAAACAACTCCAGGATAGCAAAACACTTGTCGAGGGCCGGTACTCTTTTAAAAGCGGGCGGCATAGTGGCTTTCAGCGAACGTTCCCTATATAAAACACCTGTTCTTTATATAAAACGCAATGATAAAAGTCAATTCTAAAATGGGGAGCGTCCCCAATATTTAGTATTTAGGCTTCCTTCATTGCGCCAAGCCGGCTAGGAGTAATAGAATACCCTCCCAAATGGATTCATTGACGGTCGAGTATTGCCTAAATGGATAAGCCCAACCCATTCCCCATGAGAAGCGATGTCTTCCCCCACTGGTAGGACTCGCCCTGAAGCTTCAGCTGCAGGTGCAGCGGGTATCCCGAAACGGCTAGTGCTTGTGATGGCCGTTGCCGCCGGCCTGGCTGTCGCCAACAACTATTACGCGCAGCCGTTGCTCGCGACCATCGCCCGGCACATGCACGTCGGTACTGCCGCCGCTGGTCTTCTTATAACCTTCAGCCAGATCGGCTACGGGCTTGGGCTTGCCGTCCTTGTGCCGCTCGGCGACCTGATCGAGCGGCGGCGCCTCGTTACGACTCTGCTCGGTCTTTCGGTGCTCGCCTTGATTGCTGCAGCCTTCTCACCCACGCTCGCCGTGTTGGCATCGGCCAGCCTATTCATCGGGCTGACGTCGGTCGTCGCCCAGATTATCGTGCCGTTCGCGGCATCGCTGGCTGCGGAGCATGAGCAGGGCCGGGTGGTCGGCATAGTTATGAGCGGCCTGCTCATTGGCATCCTCCTGGCCCGCACCGTCGCCGGGTTCGTCGGGGATATCTTCGGGTGGCGGGCGATTTACGCGCTCGCGGCTCTCCTGACTTCAGGGCTCGCCGGCGTGCTCTGGCGTGAACTGCCCGAGTACCGCGAACATCACCTGTACTCCTACCTGCAACTGTTGCGCTCCGTGTGGCGGCTCGTCAGGGAGGAACGGGTGCTGCGGTACCGATCAATATATGGCGCCAGCGTTTTCGCATCGTTTTCGGTCTTCTGGACGACGGCGGCGTTCCTCCTTTCGGGCCCGCCGTACCATTACTCCGACAGGATCATCGGCTTGTTCGGCCTGCTTGGCGTTGCGGGTGTGGTTGCCGCATCTGCGGCGGGGCGTCTCGCCGACAGGGGGTGGGCTCGCCTGCAGACCGTCGCGTTTTTGTTGTGCACGCTAGTGTCGTGGCTGCCGATCGGCCTAGGGGCATACCATCTGGCTCCGCTGGTGCTCGGGATCGTCCTCCTGGACCTCGGCGTGCATGGCACACAGATTACCAACCAGAGCGAGATTTATCGGCTGAGCCCGAGCGCCAGGTCGCGGCTCACGACTGCGTACATGACGGCGTACTTTGTGGGCGGCGCGGGCGGTTCGATGGCGGGTGCGCTATTGTATGGCGCGTTCGGCTGGATCGGTTCATGCTGTGGGGGCGCGGCGTTCTCTGCCGTCGCGCTGGTGACCCGGATGACCGAAGGCCGTCCAATCCGGAGCGCTTAATGATCGGCTGCGCGTTAGATCATTGGGCGCGGCAGCAGACCGGCCCGCTCGGCGATTTCCGGCACTCGATGTTCCCATTCAATGGCCATGAGGTGAACACCCGCCACGCCTCGCATTTCCCTAAACTGGGCGATTTGTTCGCAGGCGATCTGAATTCCTTCGCTAGCCTCCCGCTCCTTGGGAACGCCCCGAAGGCGATGCAGAATCTCTTCCGGAATGTCCATTCCAGCAACCTCCTTCTGCATATACTCGGCCATGCGGATGCTCTTAAGCGGAGTCAAGCCGGCGAGAAGAAACACCTTCTCCAAGAGCCCCATGTCAAGTGCTCGCTGGATGAATTCGCGGAATCTCGCCATGTTATAAATGCACTGGGTCTGAATGAAGTCAGCGCCGGCATGAACCTTCTTAGCCAGGCGGCGGACTCTGAACTCAAACGGGTCCGCGAAGGGATTGGCTGCGGCTCCTATGAATAATCGGGGTGGCTCGTCAATATCTTCTCCGCAGGCAAACTTACCTTCGTCCCGCATCGTTTTAACCATGTTGATGAGCTGCATGGAGTCGATGTCGAAGACTCCTTTGGCTTCGGGATGATCGCCAAAATCCTGATGATCCCCGGACAAACACACCATGTTTCGGATACCATTGGCGTAAGCGGCCAAGATGTCGCTCTGCATGGCAAGTCGGTTACGGTCGCGACAAACCATCTGATAGTTTGGCTCCAGACCTTCCTGGATCGCGATGATGGAGGCGCCCCAACTCGACATCCTGACCATGGCGGTCTGGTTGTCGGTGATGTTTACGGCGTCGACCATTCCTTTCAGATATTTGGCTTTTTCCCGGATTTTTGCGGAATTTGCTCCGCGCGGAGGACCCAATTCGCCCGTGAATGCGAAATGGCCGGCGCGGAGTACGCGTTCCAGGTTGCTGCCCGACTTGAACATTGTCGCTCTGCTGATGCTAAGGTCTGCAAGAATTGACGATTGACGATTGAAATCCCTCATGGCCGTTTGCATTCGTCAATCGTCAATCGTCAATGTATTTATCCGCCGGCGACCAGCATCATGATAGTAACCCGATCGCCGTCATGCAGTGGTTTGTCCATCTGGTTGTAACGAATCCATTCCTGTTTATTGACCGTCAGGCTCAGACTCATATCCAGGTTGCCCGTTTCATCGAGCAGGAATTTTTTTACGTCGCTCCCGTATTTTTCCGCCACCTCACGAACCAAGTCTCCGACTGTGGTCCCTGAGAAATCCAGTACCACAGATTTGCTTCCGACCTTCTTTACGACGTTGGGCAGGCTAAGGAACTCGACAGTTATCTTCATCGCCGCTAGGCCACCAATGAGGAACTCTTGGTTTCCGCCGATCGGAGCCGCTTGGCGGCTTCTCTTCCTTTTTGCAGGCTGACGTCCCCGGCGTCGACCAGGTTGACAGCTTTGGTGTCACAAAAGCGAACACACTGAGGATCGCCGTCGCAAAGATCGCATTTGATCACTTTGCGGTCGGCGGCCACGAAATGCATCGCCCCAAACGGGCACACGGAAACACAGGCACGGCAGCCGATACATTTATTATAGTCCACCTCAACGCGTGCCATTTCCATGTTCCGCGACAGGGCTTTGGCCGGGCAACCGATCGCGCAGGGCGCGTCCTCGCATTGCTGGCAGGACATTGGAACGTAGATTCCCTCTGCTTCCCATTTGATTACGCGGATGCGGCTGCGGGCGGGATTGGACACATGGTCGTGCTTCACGGCGCAGACGAGTTCGCACAGCCTGCACCCGGTGCACTTATTGTAATCTGTTTTCAAAACTTTGTTGTTGTGCATGGGCAATCTCCTTACGGTCCCGCTCTACAGCAGGTGAGAGGGCTCGTTCTCCAGGCCGAGCTTTTTTAGGGTTTCGGGTTTTGGGACGCCGTTCTCGTCAAGGCCTTTGTAAGCATAGAACTCGTCGACCATCTTGATGAACTTCTTCTTGTCGATCTTTCTCCCTACGACGCCGGGAGCTCCTCGCCGCAACGGCTCATCGAAGTACCGGTGATTGAGCATTTCCCCTTTCTTTAAGTCGTAGCGTGTCATGCCCTCGCGCAGGTTAAACAGCCTTTCGATCATGTTGGCTCGAACGGCTGCTTCCCAGATATGAGTCGGGGAGAAATCAAGCCCGGTGTTGAGCTGGACTACTCTTGACCAGTCCTCGAAATTCGGGTGCGTCGCCCCCAAAAACATCGTGTGATACTTGCAGATGCCCAGCATGTCGACAGCCATGTAGCAGTTCTCGTGCCAGAAGACTTGCCAGGGTTTACCTTCATAGTCGGTTTGCTCCGAGCTCAAGGGCCCATCATAGGGGACCGGACTCGAATAGATCTTCCTCAGCACCGGTTCGGGCAAGTGATAAAGGTCGATGGCAGGACGGCTTCTCAGGTGATCGGACCCGCGGGACGCCGTAGCAATGTTCAGAGCCAGCGCGGGCGTGCCGCGCTCATCGGAATGGAGGTTGTGCATCCCCTTGACTTGGACCATGTAGTCAAAGGCATTCTTGCCTATCTTCTCGGCCGCAGGTATTCCTCCGTCGGCCAGCGTATCTGCCAACCAATCCTTTCTATAGCATATGCGGGTAATCATTTCGATCAGCGCTTCATCGTTGCCGAAGCGCAGGTCGATTCCGCCGGTCTGCTCCTTCGTCAGGATGCCCAGCTCAAACAGCTCCATGGCCCAGGAGATCATGCTGCCGGTCTCCAGAGTGTCCATCCCGTATTCGTTGACCAGGTAGTTGCAGGTCAACACGGTGTCGGCATGCTTGCAGTCCGGCTCTGCGCCAAAGGCCCCCTGGGATGTGTATTCCGGGCCTTCGCTGTATCTCCCCTTGTATGGACCGGAAGGCAGTCTATGCTTGCCACGGCAATGAACCTGGCAAGCGAAGCAGGCGGCCATGTGATTTTCGCCCACGGTCTCAAGGGCGATTTCATCGATTCTTTCGGGCTCGAGGTCGTCGGAATATTCGCACTGGTTGAATTGGAAATTACGGGTGCGGACGCCTCCCCAGGAGTTGGTCGCGCCCCAAATGAACGGCGTTCCGATGGTTCCCATGGTCTGGTTGACTTTGGAACTCGTAATCTGGTCGATGAATCTCTTATTGTATTCGAGTGCTTCCACAGGATGGGCGATGGTTACGTCCATGGTCCCGCGAACAGCGACCGCTTTGAGATTCTTGGAACCCATGATGCAGCCCATTCCACTCCTGCCGCCTGAGTTCTTTATGCCGGTCATGACGTTCGCCCACCGCACCAGGTTCTCCCCGGCGGGGCCGATCACCAGGCTCTTGACCTCGGGGTCGTGGAGCTCTTCACGAATCGCCCATTGGGTTTCGGTAACGCTCTTGCCCCAGATGTTTTTAGCACTTCGGATCTCGATTTCGCCGTTGTGAATGAAGAGATAGACCGGTTTTTCGGCCTTGCCTCTGATCACGAGATGATGAAATCCTGCCCAGGCGAGTTCGGGAGCAAAGAATCCTCCCATATTGGTGGAGCCCAACATGCCGGTCAGCGCCGATTTGGCCATGACGTGTGTGCGCGTGGTGGCCGAGGCGCATGTGGCAGTAAGCAGTCCGCCGGAGATCAACAGCACATTGTCCGGCCCCAATGGATCAACGCCCTGCCTGGTATGGTTGTAAAGCAGATAGGCGTCCAGCCCTCGTCCTCCGATGAACTTGTTCCGGATCTCTACAGGGATGGGCTTGACTTTGATTTCGCCCGTTGTCAGATCGATGTAGGCGATCTTGCGGTTCAGTGCCATTTAATTTTCCTCCTCCTTCTCCTTCAGCTTCTTCAAAATTTCCTCGGCAAGCTTGCTGTTGGCTTCCCAGACGGGGCCGCGGATTCTGGGAAAATCAGGACGCATCCAGAAAACGCGATATTCCATGCCGCACTCAGGACATTTCACCTGCTGTTGCCCCGGTTCCGGCCGGAACCGTCCCATGCAACTTGGATTGTGGCATCTGCACTGCCCGTAGGTCCTCGTTTCTCGTAAACTTTCGGCGGTTGAAAGTGCCTTTTCATCGATCACCATTATTGCCTCCCTAGCCCTGTTCACAGAAATGATCAGTATAGTGAACAATTTTAGAAATGAATATCCGATAGAATTGGGGTTCGTGTCAACAAAAAATGCTTATTAAATATGGTATATCTGTTGAATTTGCATTTTTGTGGTTGACAGCCGTCGGCCCCGGCATGCTATTGTAGAATTTCAAATTGTTCATTAGGGTGAATGGTGGTGTACCAGGCGCCGACTGTAAAAAAGGCTTTTCAAATCCTCGATCTCGTTGCCAAGCGGGACAAGCGTTTGACTGTCAGCGATCTCTCCAGGGAACTTGGAATCAGCAAAAGCACCGTGCACGGAATTGCACAAGCTCTCGAGGGGACGGGAGCCATCGTTCGCGACGACAAAACCAAACGTTACTCCCTGGGCCTGACTCTTGTTGAACTGGGCCGGAAAGCCTATGCCCGTATCGACCTGAGAGGCATAGCTCGTCCGTTCATGGAAGAGCTGATGCGGTCGACCCGGCAATCTGTTTTCCTGGGCATCCGCTCCGGCAACTATGTCTCCATTGTCGACATCGTGGAATCCACCCAGGATCTCAAGATTACTGCTCACATCGGCGCCAGGCTTCCATTGCTGGTTGGGGCAACCGGAAAAATTTTCATGGCCTCGCTGGCGGAGCAGGAGGCGGTCCGGCTGATCCGCTCAATGAAACTTCGGCGAGATACTGAAAAAAGCATCATAGATCCTGATTGCTATATAGAAGAGGTTCGCAAGGCTCGCGAATTGGGATATGCTCTGGACGAAGAGGAATATCTGCAAGGTGTCAGAGCAGCCGCTGTATCGATTCGGGTGCCGGGAATGCCAATTTCGGCAATCTGGGTTGTGGGTTTCACCCAAAGCATGCGAGATGCAAATATGACAACCATTGCTATTGCGATGAAAGAAACCGCGGCGGCAATCTCGCGGAAACTCGACCTCCAACGGCTGGAGTAGGAAATATGATCTATTTCCAGGTGAACGAAAAATGTAACGGATGTCTGGCCTGCGTCCAGAACTGCCCGGCGCGCGCGCTTGAATCAAGGGAAGCCGGGGGGATCCAGACGCTGCTTCACAATATGGCACGATGTGCGCGCTGCGCCACCTGCTGGAGAATATGCCTGCAGCATGCCATCGAGTTCCAGCATATGCTGCAGAACCGCTGGGACGAGGTCGTCACACACCGGCTGGTTCGCTGCTCGGTGTGTGGTGAAGTCGTCTACACGGCGATCCTGACGGAAAGCCTCGACCAAAAGGTGCGCGAACTGGTTGAGCCGCTCTGTACGCGGCATAAGCTGGAAAGGCAGGCCGGTGTTCAGACAGGAAAGCAACGGCCAGTCCAGGGAGTAGTATCATGATCGTTGGGGATATAAAGGCGCTCGGTGAAATCGCATCCTCTATTGCCGGTTATCGGAAGGTGTTGATTCTCGGCTGCGGCGGCTGCGTGACCGTGTGCCGCTCGGGCGGCGACGCCGAGGCCCATGATCTGGCCCGCGCGCTGTCTCATCCGGAACATCACAAAGGCGTCGTCCCCGAATTCGTCGTCGATACCATCGAGAGACAGTGCGAGAACGATCTGCTTAAATCCTACCTGGCGATCCCCGAAGGGACCGATGCTATCTTGTCCCTCGCCTGCGGCGCCGGTGTCCAGATTGTCGCTGACGTGTTTGAACCGCTGCCGGTCATCCCTGCCCTGACGACCACCTTTATGGGTGGCGCGGACGAACCCGGTGTCTGGCGTGAGAAGTGCCAGGGATGCGGGGACTGTTTGCTGGCCTCCACGGCCGGGATTTGCCCTCTTGCGCTTTGCGCCAAGCGTTTGCTGAATGGTCCCTGCGGAGGTTCCCGGGATGGCCATTGCGAGGTGAGCATCGATACCCCTTGCGCGTGGGCTAGGATCTACACGAGACTCGAAAAACAAGACAGGCTATATCTGATGGACGAGCACAGGGCGCCCCGGGATTGGCGTAAGGCGGGTCACAGGGGACCGAGAGAGCGCAGGCGCACCGGCATCGAATTAACCTACGGCGAGCGCTGATCGGCGCATCCCTTTAGCCACAGATCATTTGTTCCATGATTGAAGTGCATCGCGTCTTTGGGCTAGGAGCCTGTCCGAGAATTGAAAGGGGCCGCGTTCCTGGCTTGGAAGGGGCAGATGCAAGGCGGCGCGACGCAGGCGATGTCAGTGCACATCGTCGAGGAGCGCCAACGAAGCAGATGCCCCTTCCAAGCCGGAACCCGAAGGGCGCATGGGGGTTGCACGACGAT
>Ga0187874_10000999_pt1 | contig 29360 bp, 31 predicted proteins | sample June2016WEW_16_1_3_FD_132993 | JGI IMG/M metagenome (GOLD analysis project Ga0187874, IMG submission 132993) | Peatland microbial communities from SPRUCE experiment site at the Marcell Experimental Forest, Minnesota, USA - June2016WEW_16_150 | ecosystem: Environmental > Terrestrial > Soil >... | reverse complement strand
GCGCTGCCTGGTGTGCCTTCAGAGATGGAAGCAATTTTTATCCAGACCATTGCGCCGCTGCTCAAAGAAGCCGTGGGCGACAGAGTCTTTTGTGAAAGAAGCATGTTCTTGGATAATATCATGGAGTCGCAGTTGGCGCCGCTGATTGATAAAGTGATGGTTGCCAACAAAGGAGTTTACATTAAGTCGCACCCTATGGGCGCCGAAAACAAGCCGCACATTGAAATCCACTTAACTGTCGCGGCGAAAGAGGAAGAAAAACCCATGGAAATGCTGGAGAAAGCAATGTGTCACCTTGCCAGTTTGGTTGAAGAGCACGGCGGAAAATCCGTCTTTGAAAAATGAGTTTTCAGTAAAGGAAGATGAGGTTTCTGGTTTACGGTTTTTTGACGTTTTCCAGTTCCTTTTTGAGGACATCGACTTTATCCGTTTTTTCCCATGTGAAGTCAGCTTCTTCTCTTCCGAAGTGCCCGAAGACCGCGGTCTTCTTGTAGATGGGTCTTAGCAGGTTCAGTTGGTCGATGATGGCTTTGGGTCTCATATCGAAGTTCTTCTGCACCAACTCGAGAATGTTTGAGTCAGGCAGCTTGCCAGTTTCATAAGTGTTTACCAGCACAGAGATTGGTTGGGCTACGCCGATGGCATAGGAAATCTGGATTTCACATTGGTCAGCCAACCCAGCGGCAACAATGTTTTTTGCTATGTACCTTGCCATGTAGCAGCCTGAACGGTCAACCTTTGACGGGTCTTTGCCGCTGAAGCATCCCCCTCCATGGCTCCCAACCCCGCCGTACGTGTCAACGATGATTTTCCTTCCTGTTAATCCTGAATCAGCCAAGGTTCCGCCAATAACGAATCTTCCTGTTCCGTTGATGACATAGCTTACATCTTCAGCCAGCATATTAGCGGGAATAACGTTTTTGATAACCTTTTCAATAATTTCCTTCTTGAGATTTGCATCGTCAAGAGTGCCGTTGTTTTGTGCGGCGATCACCACGGTTTTTACGCATTTCGGCTTGCCATTCGCATATTCCACTGTAACTTGAGACTTGCAGTCTGGACGCAGACACGGAATAAGCTTCATTTTTCTACATTCCGCCAATCGCTTAACGAGTTTATGCGCCAGCATAATGGGCAAAGGCATAAGCTCCTTTGTCTCGTTTGTTGCGTAGCCGAAAACCATGCCTTGGTCGCCAGCGCCTTGCTCGTGACCTTTCGATTCGTTTACGCCCATGGCAATGTCGGGTGATTGCGCCGTTAACGACACCAGAATGCCGCAGGTTTCCCAGTCTAAGCCGTCTTTAGCGTTGTCAAACCCGATTTCTTTGAGGGTTTGGCGGACAATTTTTGGGATGTCAACGTAGGTGCAAGTGGTGATTTGACCTGTGATAATAACTGTGCCCTGCATAACCAGGGTTTCGCAGTCAACTCTTGCTTTGGGATCATTGGTGAAAATTGCGTCTAGTACGCTGTCGGATATTTGGTCTGACACTTTGTCTGGGTGGCCTTCGCCCACAGACTCTGAAGTGAATAAGTATTTTCCGTTTATTCTCATAGGAATCTTTTTCCATTCAAGTTGTTATAGGAACATAAGATACCTGCCATAGAAGGCATTATAGATTTGTAGTATCTTTTGTTCTTCTTTATTCATTTGCTATACTTCCTTTTAAGGTATTCTTCATATCTTCTCCGTTTCTGTTGGACAGGTTTTCTGGATATTTGGCTCGCCTTTGGCTTGCCTTGAGTATCGGGCATACCTCTTTGAGTTGAGCGGAGTTACAGTCGTTGCATATTGTTTCTGCTTTTGACTTGTAGTTCTGCTCTATACTTGAAGGGTGTACCCGATAGTCTATTTCTCTTAATTCTTTATCCATTTTTTCAACTCCATCATTTTTTACTTCCTTTTAGTTTTGCCTTTCTTACTGCGTTCTCGCCTGTGCTCCCTCGACCAGAGGGGAGCACTTCGGCTGAGATTTTATTTTTACTAAAATTGGAGGTTTTTGGAGGGGACGCGGCTTCAACTTACAGTCTTTTGCCCTCTTACTGCGGGCGAGCCTGCTGTCTCCCTCTGTTTGGTTTGGCTGGTGGATTTTACGGGGGTATTGACTATTCTTGGTTATGTCTGAGGGGTGCGCTGTCGCTTCACTTTTTTGGTGGGTGACTGCGTTACGCTTGCTTCTGGAATTCATCGTTTGAGGCTGATTTCTGGATGTCTTGTTAAGGGTACCCCTATTGTTTTTTTGTTTTGTTTTGTGTTCTGTGTTCTGTTTCGGGTTTTCCCGTTTTGTTACTCCTTTGCGTGGTAGTGATTTGCTCCCGCTCGTTGGCTGGTAGTGGTAGGCTCTCATAGGGCTACCACTTACCAGAAGTTGATATTTGCGTACAGTTTTCCGTCTGCTTTCTTAACGAGTTTAGCTGGGTCTATTGCTACGTATCCCTTTAGGCATGGCTGGTTCTTTCCTTGTTCTTGTTTCACCTTGAACAGTTTTGCGTTCCCGATATTTTCGGATGGGTTGCTACCGTACACTTGTACGTTTCCTCTAAACTCAGATTCTACTTCTTGAGTCATTTTTTCTTTTCACACTCCATTTAATTTTTTGTTTTGAGGGAATTTCCTCAACCCTTGGGAAATTCCTCTATTTTTTTCGCAGTTGCCTCTCATAAAAAAGGTCGGTTAGTTTTGGGCTAACCGTTCCCGTTCTTCTTGTAGTTCGTTGTAGATTGGGCAGTTGGCGCATGGGTCATCTCGTTTCTCAGGTAGTTTGATGTACCAAGCTGTTCCTGTCGGCGTTGCGCCTGTTTCGCCTGTGCAGTAGGGGCAGTAGTCGTCTATGAGTGGGTACCGTTTGTACGGTGCTACTTTGTCGTTGATGATTTGGCGGTTTCTCCATTTTTGGAGTCCTGAAGTATCGGGAATTTGTCGTCTGATTCTGCTTGGGAACGTGCTTTCTTCGGGAATGTAGTAGTTGAAGTTCTGGTGAGTTGCGTGCCAATTTGGGTTTTCGAACGATTTTTGTGTTCCTCGTTCTCTAAGGTGCTCGTATAGGATGCTTATCCAATACGTTGCTTTGACGTTCTTTGAAAAAAACTTTTGTGGGAATTTGTACTCGCTTACGGTTTTTAATCTATTTACGTGCATTTGTAGCTCACGCTCTTTGCTCATCCCCTTTTCTGCGAGCACTATTCCAAGAGAGGATTGAGAAAAAAGCCCATCAGGGCGGTCTGTTTTCATGGAAAACGGATTTTTCTCAAGCCGAAGTGAGCAAGGTTTAGGAATTGCGAACGGCTTGGGATACTGTGGGGAGCATTTTGAGGAGCAGACAATAAACCTTTTGGAATTTGAAGGATTGCCGAGTTACGGCATACCAGAATTCCAAAATACGCCATGATTTTTGATTTTCGCCATTTGCTCTCTTGGCAAAAATCATGGGGTTTATGTCTGCGACGAACTGTCATTCGCCGTTATGTTGATTGAGAGCACCTTTAAGCGTGCTCTATATTGGCGGTGTGCTGGTCATTTGGTAACTGGTCTCTCGGGTTTTTTGGTCGTTTTGGGTTGTTCTTCCCCTTTGTTTTGTTGGCTGTGCGTTTGTCGGTTTTGCGTAAACGGCTTTGCGTATCGGCTTATTGTTTATTAGTTTTAAACGGGTGCAGTTTCACGTTTTTTCAAGTAGGCTGCTTTTCTCTTTTGCTTATTCTCTGGTGTTTGCTGACGGGCTTTCCGTTTGGCTTGGACTTCTGGTCGTTTATAATAGTCTCTATTGTAGTTTTTTTTATATTCTTTTCTTTTTGCTGAGTGCTCTGTGACTTTCCTTTGGGCTTGTCTTCTGGTTTTCACTTCAGGTCTTTTATAGTATTCTTTCTGGTATTCTTTGCCATAGGCTTTTTTTGCTGCTAACCTCTCTGGCTTTTGGTTTTGTTTTTTGTCGTTAGCTCTTAGTTTTTCGAGGCTTAATTCAAGGTTTGATTTGCCTTGTGGTTTTTTAGGCATTTTTTTGAGCCTGACCATTCTTCTCCAGACGGAGGCTTTTGATACCTTCAGAATCTCTGCTATTTGCCCTAAGCTTAAGTTTTTGTCGTATAGTTCTAAGAATTGTTGGTCTGTGAATTTTCGTTTTTGAGGCATATTATGTTCCCCATATTTGGTTTTTTGATATTTTCTTTAGCTGGTTGGTCTTTTGTGCAGCTTTTAACATCTTTGGCGTTTTAGAACTGGGGGTCTGTAAAGTCTCTATTTGGATTCGTGGTTAATGTGAAATTTCATCTGATATGTAAAAAATCTGGAGTATCTAAATTTTTCCAAGCTTGATTTTTAGAAGTGTCGTTTTTCCATCTTTTACCGTGATTTTTCCATTGTCGTCAACATTTTCAGGTAGGCGATATACTGCCATACCGCCAACATGTATGTACGTATGTTGTCTAATTGGATTGCTTTGTGCAATATTGAGGGCAGTTTTGTTATAGAATACTCTGCACTCGTCTATGGGTTTTGTCGGGTGAGAAATCACTAGTCCCAATTTGGCATTTGGAGGTTCTGGAGGATTGGTTCCCCTTAGAAGTTCAAAATGATTTTTTTCCTCTCTAGATGTTTTGTAAAGAGCTATAATACCTGTGACGGCAGCAATCACAGAACCAACCGCAGCCACAAGAGTTGCAATCTCAATTAGATTCATCCAACATCACTATTCTAAAGACTTTAACAGTCCTCTGTGTAAGATACTGGTATTTTTCTTTTGAGGTTGATATGGGTTTGAGTTACGCAGTCTTTGCAGAGTGTTATTTGGTTGATGTTGTTTTGCTTTGCGAAATTGATTCTCGTCTTGTGAATAGAGTTATTTTGTTCTTTTTTCATCGCTGTTTTTCCAAACGGTAACATCACCATCATCGGTGAACCAAACAATCTTGTGCTTCCAATTTATTAGGGAAGAAATATCTTCTCCAAATTCTACTACTTCTTTTCTTTGATTATATTTTAAGTCCAAGTCAGTATAAGTAAAGGTGAGTTCACAATTTTTCGTTCCTTCATCCCAGAGGTTAGGAGATAAAATCACCTTTGCTTCAAGAGGTGAGGATATTCTTTCCAAGTAATATCCTCCTTGTCCATCTTCATAAAATTTGAGGTCAATCGCATTAAAGCTCCGTTCTAAACTTGTAAATTTTGGCTTGACTGGTGGAAACGCAGTTATCTGAAACCCAAAAATTCTTGACACATCTACAGAAGGGGTTTTAAATTCATGGTTGAAGGACATGCTGATTATCTCCCCAATTCAGCGTTATTTTCGCAAGGGCTATTTAAAACACGCGAATAATGATACAATTGGAGCAGAGGAGAGAAGTGAAAGTGAAATTGTTTTGCTAAGTTCATTATAGCTTTTACCGACGCTTTACGACTCCTTTTTTGGGTAGCCCACGTTTTTCTAATTGTTTTTGTTGTCGTGGAGCGGTTCGGAACGAAGCGACGAAAGCGCGTGCTGAAAATTGTTAAACACCGTCGATTTTTTATATTGACGCTTACAAATAGAGCGCTATGGCTATGAATTGGAAAGATTTCGCTCCAATTTTTGCTATAGGTGCAGTTTTTCTGATTGGTGGTCTTGCGATCAATTTAATCATTAATTCAGAAATTGCGGGTTTACAGTTTCAACTTCAGGGGAACGGATTAACGGATGCCCAAATAGCGTCGGATCAAGCGTCTCTAAATGGGTATCAATCACAAAAAATCAGTTTGTACAATCCCCTGTCAGAAATGTTCATCGTGATTGGATTTATGATTATGGCAGGTTCCGTGATTTATGCGATCTTTTCTCTATGGAACAAGTCCCTTGATCAAGAGAAACAGGATTTATTTGAAAATGCCCGCGTTAGTGAGGAGCCAACTAAATCCTACACTACCCCCGAAGCAAAAACGCTGCATAAGACTGGTTTTCCTATAGCAGGGGGAATCTTAACAATAATTACTGCAAGCTTTACCATCTTTACTGCATTCTTAGCAATAGCACAGGCAGCAAGTTATACTAACTTATATTATTTCCAACAAAACTTGACTTACTTGGTTTTTGCTCTTTTTGTTGGAATATGGAATTTTATCGCTTTTGGTTTAGGGCTTGCAGGAGGAATATTCTCGATTAAGCGAAACCACTTTGCGTTGTCCATTGTCGGCATAAGCCTTCTATTAGTAGCGGGATTCTTTTCGTTTTTGGAGTTTGGAATATTCGCGGGGGCTTGGTACTCTGGAATGATAATAGGTATGCCTTTGATTATTTTGGCAATATTAAGCGTAATCTTTGTTGGAGTATCAAAAAACGAGTTTATATAGAAAAATTCGTTATTGTGAAAATTGTTACTTTTTGGGGTTTGGGAATTGAATATCAATTAAGTCATTGTATTTTCGATTACCTTTGTGTTTGTTTTAGCTTGTTTAGGTTTTTCTCTTGGTGCTCTTTTTGTTTTTCTAATTGTTTTGTTGTCGTTGGAGCGGTTCGGAGCGAAGCCGACGAGAACGACGCTTAAAAAGGTTTGTCAAGGGGGATACTGTTAAGTTAAGTGACCCAACATAAGAAAGAATTTCATATGATGGTAATCCCTGAAACGATTGTCTTAAATTGGTGCCTGTCATAGAACCATGTGAAATGCCAAAAGAGTCTTGGAAAGAAAAAGCAAAACGGTTAAAGATGGAAGTTTATGCGGTCTGCCTAGCGATAAAAGACCGAAGAGTTCCTTGGTATGCAAAGGTGCTTGGAGGCTTGACTATAGGATATGCAATAAGCCCAATTGATCTTATTCCAGACTTCATACCCGTAATAGGATTAATAGATGATTTGATAATTGTGCCTGCTGGCATTTCGTTTGTTATTAAGTTGATACCGAAGAATGTGATGGAAGAATATCGACTGAAAGCAAAAGTTGAACATATTAGAACGAGAACTAAATGGGTTATCGCATGCTTGATTGTCTCTATCTGGGTTCTCACCACTTACTTAGCACTAAGGTTCATTTACCCACTTTTTTTCAAGTAAATCGAGGCTTTCCCATTATCCTATATATCAAGCCTCTTTGCGTTCCTTAGCGTGCGCGCTTAAAAAACTTGGGCTTGTCTGTTTTTGTTGGGGTTTCGTTTGTTTTCTCTTGGTGCTTTCTTTGTTTTTCTAATTGTGTTTGTTGTCGTGGGAGCGGTTGCGAGCGTAGCGAGCAGAGCGAACCGCAAAATTTGGTTGATAAAGACAGCTTTGAGTGGATTGGCTTGCATTATTCTGATGAGTGTTGTTACCTCATCTTTGGTTAGGTTGTAGTCTGGACTTGTTACGTATGTTGGTAGTATCATAGGGATTCCTTACTGTGGTTATCATACGTTTACTTTTGATAGTATGTGTTTTTCTTGTGGTGTTCCTTGTTGGATTATGGCTTCTTCTTTGAAGCCTTGTAGTATTAGGTCTAATACTTCTTCGGCTGTGCTTACGATTTTTCCTATTTTCTTTGATGTCGCCATGAATTCTGGTATTCCTCGTAGGTAGTCCATTGTTTGTTCTAATCGTTTGTGTCGCATGAAGTTTTTTGTTGCGATTGGGTCTTTGCCCATTGTTAGGTAGAATACTGCGCCTGCGTAGTTGCGTAGGTTTTTCATGGGTACTTTTTTGAGGTCTGGTTTGTTTAGTTCTTCTGCTTTTTGGTTTCTTGCTCGTCGCCATGCGTCGCCTAAGTTTCTTGGGTCTGGAAATGGGTATTCTTCTGTGTGTGTTGCTAAGTAGTTTCTTAGTGCTTTAGCTAAGTCGGGTTCAAGTGTGTATAGTCCGTTGTCGTGTTTTTTGGTGCCTATTATGCTGATTTGTCCTGTTTGTTGGTTGATTTGGTTTTGCTTGGTGAGTTGTAGTTCTCGTGCTTCTGCTCCTGTTTTTGCCATTATTGCGAGTGGTACATACCATTTTAGCGGTAGTGAATATAGAATTAGGTTTACGTCGTCTGTTGATGGTATGATTGGTATTGGTGATTTCTTTTGTAGGTTGACGACTTTAAATGCTATGTTGTTGACTTCTGCGAAGTGTGCGTAGGTGTTTTCTAATCCGAGTTTGAAGTTGTCTGTTGCGTCTGTTTTGTTTTTGAGTTTTATGGCTTGTATGTAGGCGTGAACTTTGTTTCCGTCGAATATGTCTGTGTGTTTTGCGAGTCGTCTGAGTCTGCTTAGTTGGTTTGAGCGGTAGCGTTTTTCAAGCCATTTTCCGTTTGCTAAGGTTTGTTCCACTGTTTTGTTGATTGCTTGTTCGGCTTCGGCTAAGTATGTGGGTGATATGCCTTGTGCTTGTGGATTCTGTAAGATTTCTTCTGTTTTCATGGGTTACACTTCCTTGAAAGTGTCTGAAAAGCGGTAGGTACCTCTGGTATGTGGTAGGAACATAAGATACCTGCCGTTTTTCTTAAAAATCTTTCTACAAGATAAGCATCTAATAAACGAAATCTAGGGCTTGCTTCTAGGCAAAAAACAATTTTAACCCCAATGGAGCACAACAAGAATAGGGATAAGATGAAAAAAATAGCGTTCAGCCCGAAAGCTCCAAAACCTGTAGGTCCCTACAGTCAAGGAGTAAAAGCGGGCAAGTTGTTCTTTATATCTGGGCAACTGCCGATTGACCCAAAGGAAGGCAAGATGGTTGCCGTGGACATCGCGTCACAGACAAAACAGGTCATGGAGAATGTAAAAGCCATTTTGGAAGCGGCAGATTACACAATGAAAGAGGTTGTCTCAATAACGGCTTATCTTTCTTCCATGACATTATTTGACCAATTTAACGCCGAATACGCGAAGTTCTTTGACGGGGAATTTCCTGCTCGCGCCACTGTAGGTTGCGACTTGAAGGGGGGCGCCTTGGTTGAGGTCTCTGCTGTTGCTTACCGGAGCCGACCGGTCTAAGCCTTTGACAAATTATAAAAACCTAGGAAACCATTGTTAGAGTAGTGCGAAAAATGGCTGTATCACTGAAAAAATTCATACAGGAAATTGCGGGGAAAAAAGCTCCAGGACCATCAACAAGCTTCACCGTTTTCCATGTTTTCTATGCGTTGGAGCTATTGTCGCAGAAGCCTCTGGGCAGAAACACGCTTGCAAAGAAACTTATGGTTGGCGACGGAGCGGTGCGTACGATAATAAGCAGACTCAGAAGCGCCGAATTGCTTGAAACGAGCAAAGGCGGCTGCAATCTAACAGAAAAGGGCCGAGAGACTTGGCGTCAGTTTGAACACTTTTTTCCTAAACGTGTTGAAATTCCCAAGTCTGAATTAAGCCAATCTGAGTTTAATTTTGCTTTCTTAGTTAAAGCCAGCGGAGACAAGGTGAAGTCAGGAATCGACCAGAGGGACGCCGCCATAATCGCTGGTGCCCGCAAAGCTTTAGTCACTGTTTTCAAGGATGGCCACTTGCGGATTCAATCCGTCAGCGACTGCATAGAGAAAGATTACCCAAAAGCAGCAGCGCAGATTCTTGAGCAGTTGGCTCCAGAGAACAACGACGTCGTAATCGTTGCTGGCGCCGATTCAGAGTTGCGTGCTAAGCGGGGAGCGTTCGCTGCAAGTTGGACGCTGCTTCCCGCGTGAGTTTAAGTGGTGTATTTTTCGCCTTCGTTAAGGATCCGCTCAAGCGTAGTGTTGATGTTGGTCATGCCTTCGTTGGTTTTTGAGGAAACGGGCATAAGCAGAAAAGTCAAGCCCAGCCTGTTAATTGCCTGCATCATGTTGCGGCTGAAGAGGCGTTTTGTGCCCTCCAGTTTCTCTTCGATCGCGTCTTCGAGCGCTCGGGGGTTAGCTGACCAAGAAGCGATCGCTTGTACGTCCTTCTTCGGAAGCAAATCGGTTTTTGAGAGAACATGCAGTTGCGGGTGGAAGAATCGGTTGTAAACGGCGGCGGAGAGAAACATGTTTGAAACGTAGTTCATCGGGTTATTTGAGAATACGGCGTCAAACAGGTAGATTAGGGCTTTAGGCTCCTTGGTTAACTCGTCAACAATGTATGGTCCACTTGCCCTGAAAGCGAACAACTCCATCTGACCGGGCGTATCTACCAGGACGATGTCGGCGTGTGCTTCCTCGATGTCGCGGTTCAGGTTTTCGATTTCGTCAGCGATCAGATCAGCCGCCATAATCAAGGCACCGTTGGGTCCTAAGGCGTATTTCTCCATTAAGTCGCCGACGTCAACGTAGTTGCGGACGTCAACATCAGGCGAGTAAGGAAGCTTAAGGGCTCCAGGGTCCAAGTTGACGACGGCAACGTCCTGCTTTGACATCTTCAACCATTCACTAAACGCTGCAGTAAAAAGGGATTTGCCTGAGCCGGCTGTTCCGATAACAAACGCAAGTGGCACTTTGCTCTCTCCATCTTACAATAACTTACTTCGCCTTACGATAACTTACTCTAAAAGTAATAACCCTTCCGCAACGGCATGAGGCATTTTTCGTGTTTGGCGCGTCGCAATTTTTTTCTTTGTGGTTTGGGTTGCTTTTTTGATTTGGGGCTTGCTGCGTTTGCAGGTTGAGTCTAAAAAAGTCTGTAAAAGTCCAAATAAGTCTAAAAAAGTCAAAATAAGTCAATAAAAGTCGAAAAAAGTCAAGCCTACACTAAATCTCATTTAGCGTGAGCAAAGGGGAAAGTTCAAAAGGACGAATAAAAAAGGCAAAAGCAGTGTTGGGCTCTTCAAAAACGCGTTTTTTCAAGCAGTAAACATGTTTATAACATCCTGCGGTTCATTTGGGTTTTATGAAAGAAACAGAAGTCAAGATTCTGGAGATCAATAGAAAAAAGATTGAGCAAACACTCATCGAAAAGGGTGCGAAAAAGGTTTTCGACGGCGACATACAAACGTTGTTCTTTGACTTCAAAGACGGGAGAATTGTTAAGTCAAAAGATGTTTTGCGTTTAAGAAAAGAAGAAGACAAGATTGAATTAACGTACAAAAAAGTTCGCTTTACCCAAACAACTAAAACTGCTGAAGAATACTCTGTAGAGGTCTCAAATCTGGAGGCGGTAAAAAAAATATTGGAAAACCTGGGGCTATCCGTTACTGAAAGTATGGAGAAACACAGAATCAGCTACACGCTAAATCACGCACGCTTTGACATCGACCGCTACTTTGGCATCTACGATTTCATTCCTGAATTCATGGAGATAGAAGCTGAAAACACTGCAGCAATCTACAAGTATGCGGCGCTTTTAGGTTTCAAAAAAGAAGACTGCCTGCCATGGTCCACAGTTGAATTGATCCAGCATTACTCAAGAAGCAAAGGCAAGAACGGAAACTAGTGAAGATTCAATGGTTTAAGGGGCAACTTTTGCGGGTTTTGCGGCTGGCTTTGTTTTTGCAACTTTTTTCTTAGGTGGCTGAGCTTTCTGCGGGCTTTTGTTTGGAATATTCCAAGCGGGATATCCACCATGTTCCTTCTTAAAGCTTTCCAGCAGGTCTTGCTGTGCTACCTTCGGGTTATCACTCAGCATCCAACTCACCACGACCTTTTCAATATACCCATCATCAAGCAACTTTGAGCTAATTTTTCTGGTTGTTTTTCCGCCAAAACCTGACAAGTAGCCGCCCAAGATTCGTTTTGTCGGTTTCTTGGATTTACCAATGTAAAGTATGTCTGAGGTGGGTTTTCCAGTTAGAGTGCTGTCAGCTAGAATTATAACGCTGCCTTTATTGAAGGGAAGGCTGGAAAACGGTAGTCCTTTCAAAGAAACGAATTCTGCGAAGCCTTTTTCTTTAAGAGTTAAAGAATTCATGTGTTTTAGTAATTCGACGCGGAATTTAACCCTTCCTATATAAACTATAGAGTCTATTTAGAGAGTCCTTATTGACCTCAACCGCCCTAAAACATACAGAAACAGCTCGGAGGAAAAGACATGAACAAGAAAACCCCACTTTTCGAGAATGAAATATTCATCCATCACAGAGCAAAATGCGTAGAAGCCAGCTATATACCAAGGAAGCAAGACCGCTGAACAACAAAAACTCATTGAACACAAAGAATAGTTTATTAAGATTACTTGATTAAGCACAATTGTAATAGTTTTTATTGTATGTCCAGCCAAACAGTAACTGCCGAAAAATTTCTTAGGTGAAGGACTTTGTCAACTCTGAACCCTGACCCAGACCCAAAAGATACACCAAGTCAGAAGAAGTTACTGGATAACCCCAGCTATTTCTTTAACAGGGAACTCAGCTGGATAAGATTTAACAAGCGTGTCCTTGAGGAAGCACAGGACCTGAGGCATCCCCTCCTTGAAAGAGTTAAGTTCATGGCCATATGCGGCAGTAACCTCGACGAGTTCTTCATGACACGGATCCCCAGACTTATTAAGAAAAACAACGCCGGATCGAGCGAAAAATCAATGGACGGAATGTCCGCCTTTGAACAGATTGAAGCTACAAGAAAAGAAATAATACCTTTAATAAAAGAGCATGCAGCTTGCTGGAGAAACGACCTTCTCCCTGCTCTTGCGAAGCAAAAAATTTTCATTTGGAAATTTAACGATTTGGGTTTAAAAGATAAGGAGAACTTGCGTGAATTCCTTAAGCAATCTATCCTGCCATTTGTCAAAACCAAGGAAGGCTTCGATAGCGCATCAATCGAGAATCTTCACATAACCCTATACGTGTCAGGCTTTGCTACACAAGATTCCTTCCGCTTAGTTGATGTCCCAACCGAAGAGTTCGGAAGGCTAATAAGAATCCCAAAAAGCGTTTACAGCCAGGAAATAGAGTATAATTTTGTCTTTGTTGAAGATTTAGTGGCAAATAATTTAGATCTCATTTTTCCGAACGAAAAAAACCTTACCGCGTACCAGTTCAGGCTCACGCGGAATGGAGAAATAGCGATCTTAATGAGTGAATCCTCAGACTTTCTTTATTCCGTCAAGAAGAGCCTGACGACAAGAAAAGCTGGGTTCCCAAGTAGGCTAGAATTTGAAAGGAAGGTGCCTGCTGTAATCAAAGAAGAGATATCACAAGGTTTGGGTTTGCCAGATTATTTAACGTATGAGTTTGACGGGCCACTTGGACTTGTGGATCTTTGGCAAACGCTGAAGATAAATCGCCCTGACCTCAAAGACAGAACTTTCAGCCCAAGCATCTCGCCTCTACTTAGTCCAGGACAGGACATGTTTGCGACGCTCGATAAACAAGACTTCGTTTTGTATCACCCATACGACAGCTTTGACGTAATCGTCAATCTGCTAAAAGAAGCTGCGCGAGATAGTAATGTTTTGGAAATCTGCATAACGATGTACAGAATGGATCACAACTCGCCGGTCGTTGACGCATTGATTGAGGCCGCGGAAAAAGGCAAAAAAGTAACAGCGATTATAGAACTTAAAGCTAAATTTGACGAGGAAAACAATATCCTCCTTGTTTCAAAACTCAGGCAAGGTGGAATTAACACAGTCTACAATTTTCCTAACTTTAAGGTTCATGCAAAACTCTGCTTAATTGTTAAAAAAGAAGACGGCAAAATCGTAAGGTACTCACATATTGGGTCGGGTAACTATAACTCCGTGACAGCAAAAATCTACGCCGACATCGGTTACTTGACTTCGAATCCTGAAGTAGGAGAGGAACTTGCCGAACTCTTCAACATTATCATAAATGGGCTTCAAGAAATAGAGTTCCAACATCTACTTGTGGCACCAAAAACTCTCAAAAAAGAAATTCTTAAGCGAATAGAAAAAGAAATCAGCTTTCACCAGAAAACTGGAAAAGGCTACTTAGCTTTTAAACTAAATAATCTCGAGGAAACAGAAATTATTCAAGCCCTATACAAGGCGTCAATGGCCGGGATCAAAGTTGACCTAAATGTGCGGGGCTTATGCTGCTTAAAACCTGGAATACAAGGAATAAGCGACAACATTTCAGTGATTTCAATCGTTGGGCGTTTCCTTGAGCATGCACGAATCTATTACTTCAAAGGGGAAACGGAAGATGAGGTTCTCATCGGCAGTTCCGACATGATGTTTAGAAACCTCAACGAAAGAATCGAGGTCCTCTTACCAGTGCCCGACCCATATATCCGCCGGGCTCTCTTTGAGAACATGCTTAAAATTCACCTACGCGACAACGTCAAAGCTCGAAGACTGCTGAACGACGGAACCTACGAAAGAGTAAAACCTAAAGACGGAGAGGAAGTCCTCGACTCTCAAGCTTGGCTGATAAAGAATAGAGGCATCTGGAATGAACGCCCCAGTTAACAGTCAAACATGCGGCGCTGAAACAAGCTACTGCGAATTCGGTTGCGAAGCAATTGTTGATTTGCTTGACGGGTTTGAAGAAAGTATTGACGGCGTAATAGAAAACGAGGACATTGAATGCGTCCACAAAACTCGCGTTACCTCACGTAAGATTAGAGCAGCTTTACCCTTGTTCCAACCCTGCTTTTCCAGCAAGAAATACAAAAGATGGACAAAGGAAATTAAAAAAGTTACTCGGCTACTCGGAGAGGCAAGGGACCTTGACGTCCAAATAGACTTTGTGAAAAAATACTTGAAAAACGTTAATTCGGCGGAAAAAAAATGCGTTAACAAACTGCTTTGTGACCGTGTTGGCAAAAGAGACGGGATTCAACCCTTGGTCACCTACGGAATTAACAAACTGAAAGCATCAGACGTTTTGGAAGACATGGGCGCGTTTTGTAAAAATGCCATCGAGGGAAAGTCAAACGTGCGTTTTGATCCTAATCAAGTGCTTAAAAAAGCCCAGTGGCATATATGCTTCAGACTAGACGATTTCCTATCGCTGGAAAAATACGTCCACGTGGAAGACGCAAACGAAAAGCATCATGAAATGAGGATACACGCTAAGAAGCTTCGCTACACCATGGAATTTTTCGCGCCATTATATAAAAACAAGCTTAAAAACGAAATCGAAACAATAAAAGCCTATCAAGATATACTGGGTGAAAAGCATGACCTTGAGGTTTGGATCAACTATCTGCCCAAATTCATCGAGGAAAGCAAAGAAAAAAGCAACAAGAAATTAGACAGTACAAAGTTTGAACAAGCGCTAGAGAACTTTTTAGCATACATAAAAGACCAGAGAAAAGATCATTACAGAAGATTTGTTCAACTTTGGGAAGACAACCTAAAGCAAAACTTTTTCGAACAACTCAAGGAGACAACCAAGGCTGGATTAACCATGAGCAAGGAAAAAACAAACCAAATCCTAGCAAACCCCGATGTTAAAGTCGCGGTGTTATCAGATGTCCATGCTAATCTTCAGGCTTTGGAAGCTGTTATTCGAGACGCTGAAGACCGGGGTGCAGACGTTTTCCTCAATGCAGGCGACGCAATAGGATTCGGGGCGTTCCCAAACGAGGTCGTAGAGCTATTAAGCGAAAAAAACGTCGTGAGCGTTTTGGGAAACTACGATTTGGAAGTTATCGAAGGGAAGGCCGACGTCAGAGGCGAAAAAAAGGTTGCTTACAAGTTTACCCAGAAAGAGCTAGCCAAAACATGTCAAAGTTACCTTTGCTCTTTACCGCGGGAACTCAGGCTCCAAATTGCAGGCGTAAAACTGCTCGTAACTCATGGAAGTCCCGAATCTATTGATGAACACATTACCCATGACACAATAGTTGAACGGCTAAAAAATCTCGCTGGAACCGCTGGAGCGGACGTGATAATCGTGGGGCACTCTCATGAACAACTTTGGCGAAATGTAGACGGAGTCTCCTTTATCAACCCTGGAAGCGTAGGAAGACCAAGCGACGCAAACCCTCAGGCAGCTTACGCAATTTTGACGTTTAATCCTTTCAAGGTTGAGATGATCCGGCTGGATTATGACGTTGAAGCCGCCGCGGGCGCGCTTAGGAAAAAATCGTTGCCTGAAAGTTTCGCCCAGATGCTACTGCAAGGCGTCTCTCTTGACGCGATAATCAAGGAAGACAACGCAAAAGAAAAGAATGCACTTGAAAACTGCAAAGTGAAAGTCGACGCTTCCAAAGACTTTGCTAAAGGGTACGGGCAGGACTTGAAACATTGCAGGCAGGTTACCGATCTTACTTTAGACTTTTTTGACGGACTAGTCAAGTTGCACAATTTAGGCGAAAAGGAAAGATGCTGGCTTGAATGCGCCGCGATAATGCATGATGCAGGTTTATTGGAAGGCAGACGTGGGCACCATAAAGAAACAGCCACACTCATACTCAACAATACGCAATTGCCCTTTTCATCCCGAGAAAGACGGATAGTGGCAAGCGTGGCACGTTATCATCGCAAAGGCTTGCCCAAACAAAAACACTACAACCTGCGGGCTTTAGATGGTGAAACCATAAAAGTGATAAAGGTTCTATCCAGTCTTTTACGCGTGGCAGACAGCTTAGATTACACTCACCAATCAAACGTAAAATCATTAAACTTCAAAGTTGGCACCAAAAAGATAATCGCCGAATGCCAATCGGAAACGAAATCGACGCTGGAGGAGCAGGCTTTTAATAAGAAGAAAGATTTGTTTGAAAGGCTTTTCGCAAAGAAATTGGTGCTCATATGGAAGAAACCTTGAAAACTGCTGAGAAAATAGTCGGTTTCGTGGATATTGGTACAAACGCAGCGCGCCTCTTAGTCGTAAGAATAAACCCAAATTTCTCTTACACAACCATCAGCCAAGAAAAAGAAGTTGTCCGTTTAGGCGAAGAAGAATTCAAAGACAACTTGCTCAAACCCGACGCGATGGAACGCACCATCTTTGTCTGCAGAAAATTCGTTGAACTTGCTAAAACCTACGGTGCCAGTGAAATAATCGCAGTTGGAACCTCAGCAATTCGGGAAGCGCAAAACCAAAACGAATTTCTCCAAAAACTCTTTGATGAAACGGGACTTGAAGTAAGAGTGATTTCAGGGGAAGAAGAAGCCCGGCTGATCTGCCTAGGAGTGTCAAGCGGGATCGATATCGGCGAGGAAAAAGCCATTTTCATAGATTTAGGGGGCGGCAGCACCGAAATTTGCATCGGAAACCAATATCAATGCTTCTACGTGAACAGCCTAAGGTTAGGCGCAATCAGGCTGACGGCTCGGTTCATAGGCGAAGGATGGGCTGGACCCGTGACAAACAGCACTTACAAGCAGATTAAACAGTACGCCTGCAGCAAAGTTCGAGTAGCTAAAGCAAAAGTCCAAGAGTATGGAGTCAGGCGGGCATATGGGTCATCAGGCACAATCATTAACCTGGCGGAAATCGCAAACAAACTAATCAAGAAGAATGTCAATGGCAATGGGTTGGTGTTATCAAGGAAAAACCTGAAAAAGTTGGCGCCCCTCCTCTGCTTCCTACCGCTTGAGGAAAGGAGAAAAATGCCCGCCATTAACCCTGATCGAGCCGATATCATAATTGCAGGAGCGGCTATAATGGAGGCGATTATGGAAGAGTTAGGCTTGGAAGAAATCAACGTTAGTCACAGAGAACTGCGGGATGGATTACTCGTGGATTATCTGTCGAAGTATGAAGGCTTCCGAGAACTCCAAAAGACTCCGATGAGGAACAGGAGTGCCTTGCATTTGGGAAGATCCTGTAACTTTGACGAGAAACATTCAGAAGCCGTGGCAGCCTTGGCGATACAGCTTTTCGAAAGCGCAAAACAAATTGGGTTACATGACATGGGAGAGAACGAAAAAGAACTCTTAAAGTACGCTGCCATACTGCACGACGTAGGCGATTTCCTCTCATTCAACAACCATCAGCTTCACTCCCAATACATCATCTGCAACGCTGAACTCCTCGGTTTCGACTCAAAAGAAATCCAAATAATGGGCAACATTGCGCGTTTCCACAGGAAAAAGTTGCCTTCCAAAAAAGCTATGAAAGCTTCGGGGCTGGATGAAAAAACTAAGCAGTGTATCTCAATTCTGTCAACTTTTCTTAGGTTCGCTGAAAAGCTTGACCGAAGCCACACTGGACTGGTTAAGAAGGCTGAATTTGTTAAAGTCAGTAAGGATCAAGTTTTGCTGTCTTTCTATTCAGACTCAGACTGCAGTTTCGAAGAATGGAGCGTAATCCAAAACAGGCAGGCGTTCTATGAAGCCTTCAAAAAACAACTGACCGTCCACTGCATAGTCACGCCCAACCCGTAGACCACCGCACGTCGTTTACTCTTTCTCTAACTCAGCCTTCGCTTTTTCCAAAGACGCAAGTTGGTCCTTGCTTAAAACGGGATATTTTAAGTCAAGCTTCTTGATTTGGGAAACAATAATCTCAGAAACTGACGCGTGAGTAACCCATTTCCTATCCGCAGGAATAACGTACCACGGCGCCCACTCAGTGTTTGTCATATTAAGCATTTCTTCGTATGCCTCCATGTAATCAGCCCATTTAGAACGCTCAGAAAGATCTGTTTGTGAAAACTTCCAATTCTTGTCAGGGTCTTCAAGTCGTTTGAGAAGCCGCTGTTTCTGTTGATTCTTCGAAAGGTTCAGGAAGAATTTCAACACAACCGTACCGTTTCGAACCAGGTGGCGTTCAAACATGTTTATGTCCTCGTACCGTTGATTCCAGAACTGTTTTCCCTCCAACCCCGCCGGCAACTTCTCCTTTTGCAGGACTTCTGGTCGAACCTTGACAATGAGCACATCCTCATAGTATGATCGGTTGAAAATGCCTATTATCCCCTTTTCTGGAAGAGCCTTCGAGTTCCGCCAAAGAAAATCATGCATCAGCTCGTCTTCACAGGGCGCTTTGAAGCCTGTAACTTGGCAACCTTGGGGGTTAACCCCAGACATTACATGCCGAATGGTGCCGTCTTTCCCAGCTGCATCCATGCCTTGGAGAACGATGAGCATTGCATAAGTGCTGTTTGCCCAAAACAGGTCTTGCATCTTTACCAGTTTCTCCCGGTTGCTTTCAAGAATAGCCAGCGCCTGTTGCTTTACAGCTTTTTTGCCCTCTTTTTCTTCTTGTTTCTTAGCCCATTTCGGAAGCCAGCCTGAATCGTAATCCTTCAAGCTGACTTTCTGGCCACTTGGCACTTTGAATTCTTCTGCATCCATTGACATGTCAAAATCGCCTGAATCAATGAAGATTAATCCGCCTAATACACCTAATGCAAGAATGGTGTCCAGAATTAGAAATAGCAGCCACCAAAAGCGTTTTACTCGACAGACCTAATAGGTTGGAGGTTTTAGTGAAGTTTTTAGCTTACGAACAACTAAGTGTATCTGAGGTTTTTGAATCATGTCTAAACCAGACCAAATTATGTGGCCCGGCAACTACGAACCTTCCAAAAGCCCTGTTCACGCCAAGAACCAGCTTTCGATGCCTGCTGACCCCGAAGTGGTGTGGGCTTGGCTGATCCGAGCGAGCTTTAGCCAACATGGTACCCTAACTCATCCGACATTCGTTTTCTAAGCGGATCGCCTCCCGACCTTGTTTTAGGAACACGGTTCCGCTGGAAACCTTCGGCGTAACGATAGTTTCGACGGTGCTCGAGTTTGTTCCTTATGAACGGCTTGCTTGGGATGCCCATGGCAATGGACTTGACGCTTACCATGCGTGGCTCATCCAAAAAACGGAGCAAGGCTGTCACGTCTTAATGGAGGAGACGCAACGAGGATGGCTTAACCGACTGGGAAACGTCATAAGGCCGAAAAGAGTGGAACAGCAACACCAAATTTGGCTAGAAGGCTTAAGGGCAAAAGCCATCAGCGGCTTGCCGCCTGCTCCGTAGGTTTTCGCTGGTTTCTTTCGCCCGGTTGTCTTTTTCCGCATTCAGGACAGAACTTAGCTAAAGCAGGAATTCTATTGTTGCATCGAGGGCAGATTTTTAGCACAACTGGCTGGTGAAGGAGCGTGCCGCAGAAGTTGCAGTAGTTTGAGTTCGCTGTCACCTGTGACCCGCAGTTTGGGCATCTTACGTATTGCTGGGCGTAAGATGGGACTGGAAGCATCAGGTAGGCTGAAAAAAAGATTGACCACCATGAATATTAGAATCAACCTGTCTTTTTTCTCTTTTGCTTATCTGCCGTAGAAGTTTTTGGCGCGGTCACCGGATTTAACCCTAAACGGAGTTAACTCAATCTCGGTTCTGAGTTAATTCAATGACTGGTAGAATTTGTTTAAGCTCTTGGAAATTCTCAAGAACATCAATGCCTTTTTGTGTAATCGCATAAAATAGACGCTTACCAGCGGTACGCTCTTCAATCAAGCCTTGTTTTAACATGAAGTTCATGTATTCTTTTAGGATGGCACAATTAATATTAACTTTGCACATGATGTGCGTTAGCTTTGTTGGGCTTGTTTGATTTAAGATACCCAAAATTTCTAAATAAATTTCAAGCCTGCTACGACTCATCGCATGACACACATGTTTATTGACTCTTACGACTTATTAATCTTTTCGTTATAAATGATTTATGAACTTCAGATCCTTGGTGACCAAATAGTTTCTATTAGAGTATCATGTGTGAAAGTTAATAACAACGGATGCCAAAAACCGAATTGGAGACTGCAGTAAAGATCCGCGAAAGCGATATGCCTTACAAGGAAGAATGAAACAAGCCCTTCGAACTTAATTGATTTAGTTAATCTTACTTCGCCAAATGGTCTCTAAACTTGACTAGTTTTGCTAACTTATTTTCGCAAAGTAGTCTCCAAACTTGACTGGTTAGTTTGATTGACTTTGCAAGAAATTTAATAAGTTATTAATTGCTAACTTGTTTGGGGGACGTACACTTGGATAGAACGCAAGCGATGGCGCTCTTAAAAGAATTGATTGCTTGTAACTTGGTAGACGCTTCTTACATCGCGGTGTTGCAGGTAAAGCCTAATCATTACCAGCTTGAGATAAAATGTGACTTTGAAACATCAAGACTTGAAGAATTCGCTAAAAGCAATAGCTTAGCAATTAAAGAGGATAGAGAAAGAAAATATTTCGTTATTTACAAACCCTAATTTCGCGATCGCCGTTGATATTTGCCATCATGCGTTTTTTTGGCCTGTTGCCCATGCAGGTTTAACACCAATCCTTTTTCTTAAAAGTAGTGTCGATTGGTTTCTGCATCCTAAAGGGTCTAAGTCTCTATGGGATTTGAACCGCAACGGGTTCAAACCATAAGATTCAGTTATGGGATATAAACCCCCAAAATTGTGTTCTTTTCTACAGTAATTGGCGCGGCGCGCTTATGGCTATGACGTTTTGCTTTTCATTCAAACTCTTCACGCGGTTTCTCACGTTCCATCCTTCCTTGATGGTAGGAAAACCAAATGTGCACTACCACTAACTCTAAATTTGTGCAGCGATTTAATGGCTTTTTAAGTATAGTCGAGATGAATCGTTTATGGAGCAAAGCAAAAAAGTTGTTGAAAATGCCCAAATTCTCAAAATGATCAGTTTGGTGGAATATCAAGAAGGCTCAATTGTAAGCCGCACATTGATTGACAAAAAAGCTGGAACCGTGACCTTCTTTGCTTTTGATGAAGGACAGGGACTTAGCGAACATGTTGCGCCATACGACGCTTTGGTAAGCGTTCTCGATGGCGAGGTGAAAGTTGCATTATCTGAAAAAATCTATCATGTAAAAGAAGGAGAAATGATAATTCTGCCTGCCAACAAACCACACGCACTCAAAGCGATCAGAAAATTCAAAATGATGCTAATCATGATAAAAGCATAAGGTACACTAAAGAAGCAATAACTCTCGGAGAGCGAAATCGCTAGTATCATATGTGCTTTCGCGAGGGAGCTTATTCTTCGAAGGATTTTGGCATCCATGGAACTATTCGGATGGATGGTTCCTGAAGTTTATTGAGAATTGCCGCGTTTAGAAGTAGCGGTGTCAGTGACTCGATCAACTTCGAGTTTACCAGAGGACCTACTCTAAGAGGGCGCAAGTTGGGTATATCCTCTATCAGTTTGGAGGTTAAGGTAAGCGCGTGGGCGTCGTTGCCAGCGATCAAGACATCAATGTTCATAACCGAGTCGACTTTGTTCAAGTAGGTCGCTGGTACGGTCTGGAAGGCTGAAACGACCGGCGTAGTCTTGACTATTCTTTGGATTACTTCGGCTGCAGACTTTCCTTGGTATCTTTTCGTATTCTCGTTTGGAATCGGGGTGTGGATAAAAAGGCCTTTGCTTTTCTTCATTGAGACAACGGTCGATATGAGAATCTGATTCGGTTGTAAGCATGTCCTGAGCGCTATAGTCGCTTTAATTACGGCAGCTGGTGGGAGAGCCATTACAATTATTTCGGAGTTTCTGGCAGCATCAGTATTGTATTTCCCTTTTATGCTTCCTTTCATTTCTGCTTGATAGAATCCGCGAGCAATATTTTCCTGTTCCTTAGCGATCTCGGAAGCTCGATCTGAGGATCGTGATCCCATGAGAACATCATGCTTCAATGCCCAACGAATCGCAAGGCCTCTGCCCATGTTTCCTGTTCCGCCCAAAATGCCAATTCTCAACGATGGCGCCTTCAGGTCAAAGTTGTGCAAAGGATTTAATGAATTTTTCCAAATATTCGTACTGCATTGTCGCGCTCACTTGATGCGAATTAACCTCAATAATACTGAGAGCGCCTTCGATTTTACCTGCCTGAAAAACGTGCGCGCTTTTTTATTGGCGGTGGTGAAGGGATTCGAACCCGAATTATAGTGCGGTTAAGATGCGGTCACCGGGATTTGAACCCGGGTTGTCAGGTTGGGAACCTGATGTCCTAACCAAGCTAGACTACAACCGCAATAGTCCTTTTCAGTAATTATGCCATTCTCAGCCTTATTCTTTACCATTGATTCTTTACCATTCTTTACCATGAAATCTTTACCAACAGAATGCCATTGAATGATTGACGTACCATCCTTGTAACCAACGTAATGCCCTATCCTTACTGACTTACCTCTTTGCTGTACAGACCCAATGACACCACAAACTGGACAAACAGCTTTCATGCTTTTCCCTTCTTGTCTTCTGCTATGTCTAATAGTCTAGATATTGCATCGTCTAATGTCTCTGACTTCTTAGCAAAATTCATCAGTCTGCTATGTACTTCAGAACTTATTTTTAGTGTTTTATTGAGCTTCTTTTTTTCCATCTCAAACCACTGTTAGTATTTAATAGTAGTTAATACTATTTATGTGTTTTGTTGATGGTGTGCATCTATCTTAATTTCCTAGTTTTATCTCCCTACCTATATTCACACATTACTGTATATTTTACTTACTAATTTATTATCTGAAACGCTAAAATAGGCACTTTTAATGCAACTTTATAAGTGGCGACTGCAATACGTTAGAAATGGAGTGACAGAAAATGAATAAAACAAAATCGCCCCACAAAGGGTTTAACGTGCAGGGCAACATGCTTGAGGAGTTAACGAAGAGCTGATAACCGTTAAAGATATTATTAAATTTGAAGCGAATGTGAAGGGAGGGGTTCATGTACGGAACCCAAAAAACCCAATTGAGCAGAGTATAGAAACAATTCCCTTTCGTGAGAGAATCGGCAAAGGCAATGCAATAAAAAGTTACCGACCTTCACTGCGCCAACTTAACTCAATTGCACTTGTAACGCTTGAAGCCCTAACACCCTTATGCAATGCTATCAACCAGAAGGAATAGAACGAATGCTATCTTGCCATGTTCAAAAGTCTTAAATCTGCATAGCTTAACAGGCAAAAAAGCTAAAAGAAGTATAGTAAGTCAGCTAAGTTTACCGCCACACATAAGACAAAAAAGTTTGTGGAGACACATTAGCTCAAACCAACAAATATAGCAGAAGTAAATTTGACATTTAGGACAATACACAAAGAAACCGCCTATGAACTTTCCACAAGCGTCACAAGGTCTAGTTAAATCAACTTTTTCCATAACCTTCTTTGACGTTTATAGGCTTTAAAAACCAAGGTCCTTAACGACATCTCAGAATACTAGAGGGTGTAGTAAAAGTAAAAAATTGGATGGGAGAGTCGGATTTAAACCACTGTTTGACCTAATATAACATAATCGTGGTGAAGTAAAATATGGGTGGGTTTCACAAAGATAGGAATGGTTACCCAAGGTGGAACGACAGCAATAGATTAGTGCATAGAGATGTTGCAAGGAATATGTACGGTAATTTAGGGAATAGCGTTATTCACCATAGAGATGAAAACAAGGGCAACTTTAGAAGAAGTAATCTTGACCAAATGAGTAGAAGTCACCATTCATCGTATCACGCTAGAAAAAGACAAAGGTACTGAGATAAGTCTTAAATCTGAAAAGCGTAGAAATAGGCTATAACATGGCAAAGTCAGAAAAGGGATTCGAACCTACTTTTGAGAATGGTGGTTTTTGGGAATACTACAAAGATTTGGAACGACAATTTGAAGATTTCTTAGATTATGTTCCCTACTTAGAAGGAAATGAAAAAACTTACTCTTTCAGATTAGCTAATCTACTTTTAGCTATTGGCGCTCATGTGGATTCTGCATTTAAAGAAATGGCAAGATACCATCTGTTTTCGGAAAAAGAATCTTGCAAAGAAATTTTGAGAAGAGCAGATGACAAATTGGGAACACTAACAAGTGGAGTACGTGCCTTTAACGAAATATATGGTATATCATCTGAGGAAGTTACTTTCAAGTGTCTCCCAAAGAGGATGAAGATTATACCTTTCAAAGAGGCTAAACCTGAATGGTGGGATTCTTATAACGATATTAAGCACGATTTCGGAGATAATCTTTCAAAAGCAAATTTGAGGGTTGTAAGAGATGCTTTAGCTGGTGCTTTTTTGCTTAATGTTATTCATTACCCAGCAGCAGATTGGCTATCTCATTTTAAATTATTTACACCAAAATATGCTCCTAGAGGTTTTGAGCAAATCTATGACAAATTCAGAGGTAAATCTATGCAGCCTATCTATGTTAGCGATGTAAGCTCCATAGATCCATTTCTAATTGAAACACCACTTTTCATATATGATTATGAAAAAGTGAAAATGCCTTAGTTATTAAATTACCCAGAAAAAGCGTTAAAGTTTCTGTTATTTTTTTTTATTAGTGTACCTAGGCACGAAAAAAGCTAATTTTTGAATCTTACTTTTTGATCTAATGAAAGCCTAAATTTAGAATGACGTTTTAAAATACCCTGTCTAATTCTAACCTAAATTCTAGAATGAGACTCTAAAAAAGGTGCAACCATGTACCCCTTTCTGACAGTAGCAAATAGGGCTAAGAGTAAATCGAAGCTAAAACGTATAAATGGAAACTTAGCAGAATAGGGAAATCCCCTTTAGCTTTTAACCTAACATTTCTATTCTCTTAACGTTTCTATAAAACTAAATTGGTGAAAAGTCGTAACGATACAACAGGGTTAATTAAAACAAGAAATTACAGGTAAATTCTTATTAAGGGCATTCAGAACTTGACTTCAAGAAACATAGGAACTATGCCTCATGCCTGCGCATCTAAAGCAGATTGTTTTAAAGGTTGCTGGAGAATTTCTTTTCTTGTTCGGTTTGTTAGCATGGGGTTACGGTGTACTTGTTCAACTTATTCATCCAGACTATCTGTCTACTGGTCTATCCCATCTTATACCATGGATTCGTTAGACACTTTTACAATCCTAAGTTTCGTTGTCGCTGCAATCGGTTTTGTCACATGGAGGTTAAGCAAAGAACTTCAAAATGCTTCCGTTAACTAGATGTAGTAACTACCAACGAAATTTTAGTAAACATTTTTGGCATTCAAAAACTTAGTTAAGTAGTGAAATTCCCTATTAGTTTTAGTCTAACATTTCTAAGCCTTAACATTTCTACCAAAAATGGAATAATGAAGAGTGTCAACGATTAAGGACTGTAATAAGTGGTTGTTCAAAAAAGATAGAAAGAAAAGGTTATTGCGTTGTTGTTATCGGTTGCTGTTGCTGAACTTCCATGTGTTCAATTGCCTTAAACACCCTGTTTCTCAATTCACCCAGCTTAGGACTCCAATAGTGTTTACAGAAAACGCTAACAGGAATTCGACCTTGCAATAGATTAACCTCTTGTTCTAGAATACCATGCTGTAAAAGATATGTGCCATAATAATCCCTAAGTTCTGATATACGAACTGTCAAATGGTTATGGTTCAACCTTTTCCTTATTGCTGGATACGTTATTGATGTACTGCTTGCTATTTCATTGATTAAGGTTTCAGGTACGAAACTGATGAAGAGGTTTTTCTTAATACGCAAGAACAGGTTGCCATACTTGAAGTGCATTAAGCAACTTAGTTCTTTATTGTAGTATTCTGACAGCTTGTTTTCTTTTTGCAGCTGGATAATAAGGTTGAAGCTGTTTATGCATTCTTCCTTTCTAGCTCCGATTAGCTTTGTAAATTTGAGAAATAACCGTTCATTCGGTCTTAGTGCAGTTATAGCCTTGCTGTACCAATCCAGTATGTCACTATCACTTGCTGCAAATATTCGCAAAAATGATTCAATGCAGTTTTGTTTATGCCTCTTGATGTCATAGTTTGTTAGCTTTTGCTTAAACTGCTCATAGCAACCCATATACTTAGAAAATGCGATAAGTGCGTCAATTACGTTATCTTTGTTTGTATTCGGCATAACGGTAATCTTTGATACATCATAAAAGCAATCAAGATACTTTCTTGTATAAGCAAAGACGTTATCGACATAATGCTTACTGTACTTGGACTTTAACCATTGCTTATAAGATTCCCAATCGAAGTCTTTACCATTGTCCATCTTGGGAACCTGATGTCCTAACCAAGCTAGACTACGACCGCAAACGCCTTTTACCTCAGGCTTGCTTTTGTTGGGTTCGGGACAATATATTACTTTTTATTTGAGTATTCCATTTCAGTAATAATAGTTCTTAAACTGAATGCGGAAGTAAAAAACCATTATGGGCAGTTCATTTTTTGGGATGGAAAATGAATTTGGATAAAGCAAACATTAACATCTTAATTATCGATGACGACGAAAACATAACCCGGACATTTTCGCGCATCTTGCAGAAAAACGGGTGTCAAACTAACACTGCCCAAACTGGGGAAGATGCAATTCAAAAAGCATACTGCAAAGCTTATGACGTTGCCCTGATTGATATTTGTCTTCCAGATATGAATGGAATGGACCTTTTGCATAAACTAGCTGACCCAAGAGGCAAAATGGTTAAAATCGTAATTACAGGTTTTCCAACAATGGATAACAAAAGCGCTCACCCAGACGCCTATCTCCTGAAGCCTGTTAAACCTCAAGAACCTCTCGAATTGATAGGCCAAAAAACCAGCAAAACATGATTGTGCTACGAGATAAGCATAAGCGTTATTTCTGACAAAACAGAAAGAATACCCGAGGAACAACAGCTTGCCTAAAAATTACACTTACACCGACGCAGGCGTAAACCGGCAACAACGCGTCGAATCAAAAAAAGTCCTAAAAGACCTGCAAGAAACCTACAAGCATAGCCACTTTGGCAACGTGATGCGTTTACCCTACGGCAATATTTTTCCAGTTGGAGAAAACACCTTCTTGGACCTCGTTATCGAAGGTGTGGGCACAAAAGTTCTTCTGGCTCAACTGGCAGGGAAATATGACACAATAGGGATTGACGCGGTAGCGATGGCCGTCAACGATATAATTCGTTCAGGAGCTAGACCACTCGCAATAGCCGACAACATTCATGCGCAAGCCAGTGAACCTCGCCTTGTAAGAGAGTGGCTCAAAGGAATTATTCAAGGCGCCTCTGAAGCGGAATGCCCAGTTACAGGCGGTGAAACAGGCGACGTTGCAGAAATAATAAAAGGTGTTGTGGACAACGCAGGCTTTGACATGGTAGTGGCCTCGGTTGGCACTGTTGAGAAGCAAGAAATTATAACGGGCGAAAATATCAAACCGGAAGACCCAATAATCGGCTTACCAAGTAGCGGATTGCACAGCAACGGCTTAACAATGGTAAGAAAAATCCTGTTTAAGCAGTGGGGAGGAAAATATCAGCCGAGTGATGTCCCAGACGGCTTGGACAGGGAAATCGTGCTTGAAACGCTTGAGCCGACAAAAATCTATGTTAAGCCGATTCTCAAGTTAGCCAAAAAAGTCAAAGTCAAAGCAGCAATCCACATCACAGGTGACGCCTACATGAAATTCAACAACCTGGCTAATTTTTCCAATGGAATAGGATTTGAATTTACCAACTTCAGACCACAACCCATATTCGGATTAATCCAAAAAACCGCCGCCGAACTAGACTACAGCATTTCTGACGAGGAAATGTTCAAAACGTTTAACATGGGATGGGGCTTCGGCATAATCATTGACAAAACGGAAGCCGACAAAGCAATGAGCACTCTGGAGAACGAGGGCGCAAAGCCCGAAATAATAGGCAAAATAACTGATAAGCAAACCGTCGAAATAAAGTACAAAAACAAAAGGCTGGTTTTGACGTAAAACTTTGCTTTTTTCATGACGAAAGCGTTTAAATCCCCTATGCATAATTTAAAGGATTTATGAAATACCGAGCCAAAATCGAAGTTAGCCTCAAACCAGGCCATAGCAACCCTGAAGGAGAAACAACAGCTCGTCTGCTAAACGAACTCGGCTACAAAGTAGAAGCTGTAGACGTAAGCAAAGTCTACACCGTCACACTTGACGCAGCAACAATTAAAGAAGCAAAGACGAAAACGGAAGAGATGAGCAAACGCCTTCTCGCAAACCCAACCAAAGACAACTACACTGTAACTCTTGAGGAGCGGCAATGAACTCGGACATTTACCAGCCGCGCAAAACGAACTATGCTCTCTATGAAGCAGCTTTAGCCAATGCCAGCGACCAGCAACTTGCTGAAGCCAGCAACGAATTAGCGTTGGGCTTAAGCCTTGAAGAAATGAAGAGCATCCAAATGTACTTCAAATGCGAAGGAAGAAATCCTACCGACGTGGAGCTGCAAACAATCAGTCAAACATGGTCAGAACATTGCTACCATAAGACCTTCAAAGGAAAAATCCTTCTTGATGGAAAAGAAATTGACAGCCTTTTCAAAACCTACATCGCAAAAGCCACCAAACAAATCAAGGCGCCATGGTGCTTCAGCGTCTTCGAAGACAACGCGGGCATCGTCCGCTTCGACCAAGGCTACGGCATAGCGGCAAAAGTTGAAACGCATAACCACCCATCCGCTGTGGAACCCTTCGGCGGAGCAGCCACCGGTGTCGGCGGCGTAATTAGAGACATCCTAGGCGTTTGGGCAGACCCGATTGCTTGCACGGACGTTTTAGGCTTCGGACCACTCGACTACGATTACAGCAAGCTTCCCGCTGGCGTGAAGCACCCAAAATACGTTTACATGGGCGTCACGGCGGGCATAAGCGCCTACGGAAACAACACGGGAATCCCCACCGTCAAAGGAGCCATTTACTTTGACGAAAGCTACACTGG
>Ga0187874_10000986_pt1 | contig 29682 bp, 24 predicted proteins | sample June2016WEW_16_1_3_FD_132993 | JGI IMG/M metagenome (GOLD analysis project Ga0187874, IMG submission 132993) | Peatland microbial communities from SPRUCE experiment site at the Marcell Experimental Forest, Minnesota, USA - June2016WEW_16_150 | ecosystem: Environmental > Terrestrial > Soil >... | reverse complement strand
TAGGTCGTTGCAAAAAAGCCAGAAACCGGGTGTTTTTTTAAGAACTTCCGGATCAGGTTTGTTCTTTTTTGAAAAACGTTACCTGCTGAGCCATATTTTTTTCTGATTATCAACAACCGTTTCACTCTTTTTTTGAAATGCTTAACTCCCGGCCGGCATTTTCATCAGTGGCATTAATCTCCATGATCCAGCCATGCTCCTTGAGTTCCCCAAGAGACGGGATCGATATCTATACTTATGGCGACATGTATTCCGCTCATGCGTATTCGTGTTCAGAACGTTCGATTAGAGTGGGAGTACTACGCAGGTTCGTGGCATACCCGGCGCAAGGAGTTCAGGAAATTGGACCACCCGATGCACACCCGGTACCCTCCACTCACAAATACCTGTTTGTAATTCCTGCATGCTGGCTGCGTTTTTCATTTTATAATTAAATATTGAATATTATGGCAATCCGGCAAATTGATCATTCTTTTATACCCCTTTATTTCCACTGGAGATATCGGCAAATCCCGCCTCGTTTTATTTATAAAGTTCAGATCACAGTTTCTTTAAATAGGTTTTAAATCAGGATCTGCCGGAAGATACAAGTCTGGTCATGTGCTCTTTCAGGTTCTCACAATCATATCCGGTTGTACTTATAAATAAATTCGTGTTAAAAAACAGACCAGAGATAACCCGTTCATATCGTGATTTTCCGAAAGGAAGACACTCCGCTGCCGGTGGCAGCGATCAGAAATGCCCGGAAAAGAATACCCGGTGCGTTTGTCAGGTTGAAATTACCCGTTTCCTACAGACAGGGACACAAGTGAACATCTTCCCGCTCGGGTGACTCTGTGCGGGTGATAATACCGCCCGTGGGTAACCTCTCATCTATGCTCTGTTCTTCCATCCAAACATTAACAAAAAAGCCAGACACAGATTCTATTAAGGAAGAGCAGTAACGATGAAATATCCTTTCCTTATCTCTATCCCACATGGTGGCGTTGAGATCCCGGCAGAGGTTGCCGGACGTTTCGCTCTCACGGGCAAGGAAATCCACTGGTACTGTGATCCCTCAACCCGGACGCTCTTCGATTTCGGCGGATCCGTGGAAGCCACAATTGATACACCTGTATCCCGGATGGTTATCGATCTCAACCGCCCGCCGCTGCCGCTCCCTCCCAGGGATCCGGATGGGATCATCAAGGTTCGGACCGTTGATGGCCGGCAAGTCTACCGGCCCGGGCAACTGCCTGACCTGCCCCTTATCCACCGGCTGATGATGAGATGGTATTTCCCTTATCACCAGCGCATTGATGATCTTATCGATCGTTATCCCGTGCGCATTGCGTTCGACTGCCATTCGATGCTGCCGTATGGATCGGCAGAACAGAATGATGCCGGCAAATGCCGGCCGCTCATCTGCCTGGGAAACTACGGTGACGAAAATGGCCGGGCAAAGCCCGGGAGCCTGACCACATGTCCCTCGGAATGGATTGTGCATCTTGCAGAATCATTCCGGGAAGAGTTCTGCGGGACTGGAGAAGTGGCAATCAACACCCCGTTTTCCGGAGGATTTATCTCAAACGCCCACTACTGGCGTAAAGGCATCCCCTGGATCCAGATAGAAGTGAACCGGGCACTTTATGAGCCTGAAATTACTCCGACCTATCGGCCGGCGGCGATAGAAGAACAGATCGCTGAGTTACGCCACAAAATCTGGCAAATCCTGACCCGGTTCTGGGCCGGAATCGCCGTCGAGGCATTGATGGAAGAAAGTTCCCGCTCATGATCAATATAATGACTCAATTGGTGCGGAGTATATTCCCTGACATACCGGCATCGGCAGCAGGCAATATTCTTGAGATGCCGGCAACTTGCCCCGGTCCGCCTATGCAACGGGCAGGTAACTGACAAGCGTATCCATAAACTGCTCCATCGCTGCATGCTTGATCGCAGGACTTCCGTAGCCGATCGAAAGCGTGAGCCGGTCCCTGAATGTCGTCACCCCAAGTGCAACCCCGGGGGGATCGATCACAATACCGATCACAAACGCATTTGTCACGGGAAGGTTCTGCGAGAATGCCACGACCTCTTCAGGGATAATACCAATGTTTCCCAGAAACGGGGGATTGGCATGACGGGTGTCATACGTTGATTTCATTGTCTGCACCCGCTCACAGATGCGGGTGAACCCTGTATATCCGAACGATTCCAGATCAATAGCAGAGGCAATGCCCGGGTTATGGGTCATGTGCTCCAGCATCGCATCCCGGGCACACGCGATCATTTCTTCCCGTGACTGCAAGACCGGTTTCATGTGAACCGCAAAGGCGACTGACTGGTTGCAGATCGTATCTTTCAGCGAAAGGGGCGGGGAATCATTGAGATACCGTCTGAGATCAATGGAGACCATGATGGGCACTTTGCGGTCCGGGGGGGGCCTGATTGTGGTGCAGAGCGCCATGAAATATGCCGCGAGCAGGACGTCATTTACCGTTGCCTCCTGTAGTTTACCAACCCGTTTAATTGCATCGAGAGATGATGCGGGAAGTGTCCGTACTACAAAGTCATGTGTGCTGCCACCCCCAGGCCCGGCAGGAAACCCCCATCCCGCCGGGGGATCTTCCGGTGCAGGTGGATCGCAGATGTGCACAGACTCCGGGAACTGTGAAAGCACCGCATTCAGGGAACGATCCGTTGTTTCTGCCAGCGGGGGATTGGTGCAGTCAGCGTTCCGGTAGTGTCCCGCCAGCATGCGTGTGCAGGCAAGAAGCCCGCGGGCATCCATTGCCGCATGGTGTACTGTGATACAGATCGTATCGTTGCTTTTGGTGCGAATAAGGTGAATGCAGATCTGCGGACCAGCTGCCGGGTCAACCGGTATGGTAAGAATCGTGGGGAGATCCCGGTCTGGATCGGTAGAGTAATGGATACGGACAAGTGTATCGTAATCAGGTCCGGGCAGGCATTCCCAGTATGGCGCGTCGCATTCGACAAACCGTGAAGCAAGCACCGGTATGTCGGCGAGCACAGCTGCTGCGGCTGCCCGCAGACGCTTCTCATCGATCTGATCCTCGAATGCGATTACCATGTGCATAGTCTGATCTCCGACAGCCTGGAGCGCGTAATTGAACTGATCCATCGGTGGCGCAGGAATGCGGCAGGGCCGGGTTATGTTCAGGAGCGTGGTTTTCATGGGAAATCGTATATTTAAAAGCCCTGACGACCGGATCCCGTCATATCCCGGGTTCACTGCATCAGCAGGTACGTAGAGATCTTGATCTCCCGGCTGAAATGCATGGCGGTAGTCACTGTTTTGGAGTATTTTTGGGAGACAAGAATGGGAGGTTCGCATATGCGACTTTTTATAAATCCAGGGCATATCTATTGAAAATTAAGAAAATACCTGAAATCTGGGTGAAGGAGGATATATAATTAAATGGTATCAGGTGAGAACAATCGTTAATGATTTCCCTGCTCTATGTCGATGACGAGCCGGCACTGCTGGACCTGTGCAGGCGTTTTCTTGAGCAGGAAGGCGACATTGCTGTCGTTACGGTGGCATCGGTCAGCGAAGCGCTTGCCCGCATGGCATCCGAGAAGTTTGATGTTATCATATCCGATTACCAGATGCCTGACATCGATGGTATCGCGTTTCTCCGTGAGGTACGTTCGCGGTTCCCGGACATACCGTTTATTTTGTTCACCGGGAGGGGACGCGAAGAAGTTGTTATTGAGGCAATCAACAGCGGTGCGGATTCCTACGTCCAGAAAGGTGGCGATCCACGTGCACAGTTTAAGGAGCTCACTCACCTGGTCAGGCAGATTGTGCGGCGGAGAAAAGCCGAAAATGAACTGCGGCTGATGAAATTTTCTGTCGATCATGCATCCGAGGGTATACTCTGGATGCGGGCGAACGGCGATATTACCTACTACAACGATGCCATGTGTACGATGCTTGGCTACACCCTGCAGGAATTTTCCCGTCTCTCTGTCATGGATATCAGGCGCGGGCTATCTCCTTTCTCTTTTGCCGCAAGCTGGAACAGCTTGAGTGCCAATAAATGTGCCACAATAGAAGAGATCCTCATAAAAAAAGACGGATCGTTTCTCCCGGTTGAGCTTGTGCTCAACTACAACGAACAGGGGTTGGAATCGCTGATATTTGCATTCGTCCGTGACATCAGCGAACGGCGCCGTTCGGAGCAGGAACTTAAAGAAGCGTTCCGGCAGTTGATGCTGACTGAGGAGGGTGTGCGTCAGCAGTTCGAAGAGCTCAAAAAGAGCGATTATGTCATACGCGAGATACGGCAGCGGTACCAGATGCTTTCAGAAGAGATTGAAGACTGGATCTGGGAAAGTACTCCTGATGGCCGGCTTACCAGCTCCAGCGCGCAGGTGCTGGATATCCTCGGGTATAGTCCGGCAGAACTGATGGGAAAGACGTTTGCAGATGTGCTGGCTCCGAAAAATGCAGCCCGGGTTGCATCTGACCTTACCGGTGCCATGGAAAAAAAAGAGGCGTTTTGTTTGCTGCTGTGTGCGGTACACCGGGATGGGTGCGAAGTGACGATCGAGGTCACCGGTATACCGGTTTTTTCCCGGGGCGGGACTTTTTCCGGGTTCTATGGAATTGCGCGGGATGTCACAAGCGAAAACCCACCTTTGGCTGCACACCCTGCCAGCGTGCCCGGGTACGGATCCCTGCTGGATCAGGCCGGCGACGCGATCTTTGTTGTTGACGTGCGGACCGGAATGCTCATGGATGCAAACCAGAAAGCCCTTGCTCTGGTGAAACGGACACTTCCCGAGATTCTTGCGATGAGGGAGTCCGAGCTCCACCCGGCGGGTGAAAAAGGGCATGATGCCGATCTGTTCCGGCAGCATAACCAGGAAGAATCGGCGGTCATTGAGGAGGTGATCGTTGACAGGGATGGGCACCGTATCCCGGTTATCGTAAGCACAAAGATGCTTATGGTCGGGGACCGGCAGCTCCGAATAGGGATATATCACGATATATCGGATCTACGGGCGATTCAGGATACTCTGAAGGAGAAGGCCGGGGAGCTCGACCAGTTCTTCACGACTGGTCCCGATCTGCTCTGCATAATTGATACCGGGGGCAGGTTTTTAAGGCTTAACCCGGCCGGGGAATCCCTTCTCGGCTGCCGTGCCTGTGAAGGGGAAGCAAGGTCTCTTTTTGAGATCATACATCCTGATGATATTGATGCCACCCGAACCATCCTCCAGCATATGGGACGGAGAGGAAAGGCAGTAACATTTGTCAACCGGATCCTGTGCCCGGATGGATTCTGCCGGTGGCTTGAATGGCGGGCATTCATGGCGGGCAGGAAACAGATCTATGCGGTTGCACGGGATATGACCGAACAAAGAAAGGTGGACCAAGCCCTTGCGGAGGCAAACCGCAAACTCAACCTGCTTACCGATCTTACCCGTCACGACATCAGGAACAAACTGACCGTGCTGACGGGATATCTCGATCTCTTCCGGAACTGCCCGGCGGAACCGTATTTCTCGATGTATACGGAAAAGATCAACGACACGGTCGCTGCCATATCGGCGGAGGTGGAATTTACCCGGATCTACCAGAATCTCGGGACTTCTGCCCCGTGCTGGTACAATGTGGATAAGCTGTTCAAGAAAGTCTGCACGCAGCTGGAAGTTCCTCCAGTTACAGTGTCTTCCCAGTCGGATGGGTGGGAGATCTTTGCCGATCCGCTCATTGAACGGGTCTTTTATACTCTCGTGGACAATGCGTTCCAATACGGTACGACACTTACGGAAATCCGGCGCAGGGCATACGAGATTCCCGATGGTCTGGTGATCGTTATCGAGGACAACGGGGTCGGGATCCCGCAGGACCATAAAGAACGGATCTTCGAGGAAGGTTTCGGGGAATCTCCCGGCCATAGTCACAGTCTCTTTCTGGCCCGTGAGATCCTTTCCATAACGGATATCACGATCCGTGAAACCGGCCGGGCGGGAAAGGGTGCACGCTTTGAGATTCAGGTACCGAAAGGAATGTACCGGGTCTTTCTGCCCGCCCCGGAACAGCACAGGGAGCTGGTTTCAGCCCCAGACTTTATCCCCTTCACGCACCATAACCACACATTATGATCCGTGAAACGCCGCAGAATTTCCTGGATGTCCTCAAATCCTATGTCCCCGACCCGCAGAAGCCTGCCGGGGCTGCCCGGCAGGAGTTCTCGGAATTTTTTACAGAATTTCAGGCCGACGAACGCCCGGAAGTAGAACCGGTAGCGATCCGGGATAATCTGCGGGGAGTATGGTGCTCGGTGCCTGAGGCGGTGCCGGATCGGACACTCCTTTTTTTCCACGGCGGAGGTTTTTCTGTCGGGTCAACGTCTGACCACTTGGGATTCTGCGCAGAACTTGCACGGGCTGCGCAGTCCCGGGTCTTCTCGGTCGATTACCGGCTGGCGCCGGAGCATACCTTCCCGGCGCAGGTGGAAGATGCGGTTGCCGCGTACCGTTACCTTGCCAGCCACGGCTACCCGCCTCATCGGATTATTCCGGTTGGCATATCTGCAGGGGCCACTCTTGTGCTTGACCTAGTGCTCACGCTTCGCGATCAGCACCTTCTGATGCCCCCGGCAGCTATCTGTATGTCACCTATGGTAGACCTGGCCTTTGGCGGGGAATCGGTTACCAGAAACCGGGACAGCGACTGGCTTACCGCGGCCCGGCTCACTGTCATCCGTACCCTGTATCTCGCCGGCAGGGAACCGGATGATCCGTTCGCTTCACCGGTTCATGCAAATCTGTCAGGACTTCCCCACCTCTATATCCAGACCGGGTCTGGCGAACTCATGTATGATGATATTTCTGCATTCGCAAAGAAGGCAAAGTGGGCGGGGGTGCAGGTCAGGTTTGAGATCTGGGAAGGCATGTTCCACTCCTGGCAGATCTTTAGTAAACAGGTGCCTGAAGCGCGTGATGCAGTTGCCCATGTGGGAGCCTTCGTACGGGAAACGTTTGGCCGGTAAGGTGATTTTTCCCGGTCTCCCCTCAAAAAAAGAGCCCTTGGTATTATTTTTATCCGGAAGTATCTTTTAGCAGATCCCGTGCGCGATGAGCATGTCGGGATCAGTGCTGGTTTTTTTAGTGTACCATCTCACGCCGGTGACCCCCTCCGGCCGATAAGGGCTAAAAAAAACATTCATCCCGTGGGACTGCCAACACAGAACTATGTTCGAACGGATTATGCGTAGTTTCGAGCTGGTAAAGGCGAGCTGGCGAATCCTGATGGAGGACAAAAAACTCCTCGCATTCCCGATTATGTCCGGTATCGTTACCCTGCTTGTGATCGCAACCTTTGTTGTACCACTGATCATATCGAATGGTGCGTACTCGCTTGCTACTAACAGCGTGACCGGGATCATTCTCTTGTTCCTGTTCTACCTTGTCAGCTACTTTGTCGTAATCTTCTTTAACGTGGGACTGATCAGCTGCGTACATGCAAAGCTGAACGGGAAGAATATGACTGTCGGTGAAGGGCTCTCTGCTGCCGGCCGCCACATCGGCTCCATTGTTGTCTGGGCGGTTATTGCCGCGACTGTCGGTCTGATCCTGCACATGATAGAAGACCGGGCCGGGTTTCTGGGCCAGATTGCCGCCGCGATTGTCGGCGGGGTCTGGAGCCTAGTCACCCTTTTTGTGATGCCGGTGCTCGCGTTCGAGGACAAGAATGTGTTTTCTGCGATGAAAGAGTCGCTGGAACTCTTTAAGAAGACCTGGGGAGAGAGTGTTGTCGGAACGATCTCGATCACCCTAATCTTTGGTGCGATCGGTGTCGTCGGCCTGCTCCTTCTACTCGGCACGCTCTTTACCGGCAACACAACGCTCTTCCTCATCGCACTCGTGCTCTTTGTCGTGCTCGTTGCCGTTCTGGCCATCCTCGCTTCTGCCATGCAGGGAATTTTCACGGTGGCGCTGTACACCTATGCAAAGACCGGCTCGGCGCCGGGAATCTTTGCACCCGGTGTAATTGAGGGGGCGTTCGCGCCCTCTAACCGGCAGCAGTTTGGCCCGGGCAACATCTGAACAGAAAAATCACTTTTTTTCCGTGTTTACCTGTGAGACAGCCGCACTCCGTGCCCTTACTGCCGATAAAATTCTTGCAACTATTATTCCTACCATTACCCGTTTGCCGGCATCCGGCCACAGCATGATAACATTACCTACCTAGTGCTCCGCGCCGTGTAAAGACGATAACCTGTTACCGAGACTGGGCACTAGTGTTTCTCCTCTGCTCCGGTGTTTAACCGGGATGAGCCTTCCCATATCCTGCGGACAGGCCTTACATACGCACGGACATTTTTATGGGTTGAGAATATGTTTTTCGAAATGTCCGTTGGTATAGACCATGACGGTGATCGGTGCTCCCTTTTTGTACTGCCGCATTCGGTCGTCGTAGGTTTTCTGGACGTGCCGGAGCCGGAGCCGGATAAAACAGTCATGGAGGCATTCGAGAAATGCGATCTGGTGGGCAAGGAATGCATGCTCGTATTCCATGGTTTCGCGGGCAATGGAAAGGCACTCCTCATCTGTGATCGCTGCGTTGTATTCTCCATGCCGGTCAAGACCGGATATCTGACGCCAGTCTACCATCCCTCCTTCATCGGGTTCACGGTGAAGCATATACGGGTAGATGCGGCAAATAGCAAACCGCTGGTCATAGATACGGCACCTGCCATTTTCAAGAAACCAGCACGACCCCTCTGTATCGTTTTTTACCTTCAGTGCGTAGCCGGAGACATAGAACGTGCCGTTCTGGTCACAGAACTCGGGCTCCGGGGCCGGCTCAAGCGCATTGGGATCGATCACCCGTACCGCAGCCACATCCCGGTCGAGCAGGAAGACATGCCCGTTGAATGCTCGGGTGCAGCACTTCGCGCAGGCTGTGCACCGGAACCCGACGTCCCTGATCACATCGGTGAGACGGTTGATGGGGTAGTCAAAAAGGGCATACTCTTCCTGCGTGAGAGCGGCGATACGGTATGGGATAGGGATGAGGGAAACGATAACCACCGGTGTTTGCGAAAGGGTAGGGCGGCGCGGGATATTGTTTTTGTGCCCACCTCCCATTTTGTTGCTACAACCGGTTGATTCTGACGCTCGTTCTGTTCTTGGTGTACGACACTGTGACTGCTCTAATGGGGACATCAAATTCTGCCAAATTCATCCCGAGAATGCATACGGTAGTTGATATGTTCCACTATTCTGGCCGAATCTGTCGCAAAATTGCTGATCCACTGGTCGTTCTTCTACAGGACTTTTATATGCCAGTGTTTTTGTTACAAACTGATGGAGCACTTCAGAAAAAAACAAGAACCTGTTAAAAACAGCTTTTTGGAATAAGGGACAAATCTAGTGAATAAACTATTCCTCCAATCCTGAAATTTTTCCCGGTAAATTTTTTTTCCTGTAATTTCAGATCACGGTACGTAACGCAGCGAGATTCTTTTCCAGTTTTGCGAGAATCTTCTTGCCGACCCGGTTCTGTGGGATCTTGATTTCCGCACTGAAATTTTTGCCCAGTCCGTATTTTACAAAAACTTCGCCATCCGTGCTGACATAGATATTGTTGAGGATCTGTTGATCACGCAGGTGGTCAAAATCCGTGATCCCTTTCTCTGACATACTCTCTCGTATTCTTTTTACTTTTCCGCGTTCATATGCGCTCATATTTCGTGAGCCTTTTGGTCGTCCTCGTGGCATATACAAAAAGTTTTGTCTGGATCTATATAAAAGAATAGGGTTGTTTGGTGGGTAAAATTTACATTCCGCATTAATTTTTAGTAATATCCGGGATTTGGAGAGTCCGTCTACAGCCCCCATACACGCACTTTTTTAAAATAACGGGAAAATTGTGGGTTTTGATACATGATAATGTAGTAAAAAAAAGATATGCGCGGAGAGTAATAAAATAAAAATCCGGTACCTCACTATGATCCGACCATGATGGGGGTCTGCTTTTCAGGAGCCTTTTTCTGCACCGGCGGTTTTGGGGGCGGGGCAGGATGCACGGGATCTTTTGGTTTTTCTTCATGATGGCCGGTGAGGATCCTGTTCTGGTGCGCAAGTGCCGAAAGAATCTGCCGGCTTACTTCAAGGTTCTCCTTGGTGAGCGCTGCCATATCACTCATGATTTTTGTCTGCTCGGCGATCAGTGTTTGGATCTCTCGGGAGTTTGTCTTACCGGTTTCTGCCTGCGGGAAGGTCTGCGGCCGTTTCTTTGCAAACTCGCTTCGGCGTTTCCAGATCTTGCTGATACTATCGAGCCCTTTCTTTGTATCCGGGAATACCTTAAGGTACTCCTCATAAAATTCGTGGCTGTCCCTGCACTTGAGGACGAGGTCGATCTCCGCCTCCTCGACCACCTGGTATTTACGGGTTGGGGTTTTTTGCATAACTATACCTTCCTAAGTGTACCATGCGGGAAAAAAGAATTGTGGTTTGTGCATCCTTGTGTTTCTCCTGAATAACGGCGATGGAAACGGTATAGGATAAAAAGACATATCCCCTCGTCACCCGTGGGACAACCCCGGGAGGCTATAATCGGAGCGGTTATTACCGGGCACCTGGACTCATCGGAGCATCAGAACTGCGCCTCTCTGACCGCCAAAACCGGGATCAGCATGCGTGGGGTGGTGCGTCCGCCAAATAATATGCCACGCTTTATCAGGTGCCGCGCCGATCAGTTTCACCCCGCGCGCCCATCTGAATAAAAGGCCGGCACCACACCTCTTTTCATGGCGTTTGAAGAGATCCTCATCTATGTCGTCATCGCGCTCGTGGCCGGGTTTGCGCTGGGCTGGTTTTTTGTGAAAGCGCAGATCACCGCCATCGAGCAGCGGTACCGGGCTGAACTTGAACGGTGGAAAGTGGAGGCTGCCGGAGAGATCCGAAAAGACTCGGTCAACAGGTCCCGCTCGACCCTGAAAGGAAAGATTGCCGAACAAATGGCACCCCTGCTCCCCTCGTTCGGGTATCTTCCTGCCGACGCCCGGTTCATCGGGTCGCCAATCGATTACATCATTTTCGATGGACTCTCGAAAGTAGCCGATGAAAAGGGTTCCACCATCAGTATCGTGTTCATGGATGTGAAGCATGGCAGTGCCACGCTCACCCGGACCCAGCGGATGATAAAAAAGGCCGTAGAGGAAGGAGCGGTCGCGTGGCAGACCCTCCATCTTGCGGACGAATAGACAGGGGGAGATCGTTCCGGACAGATGTAATCCTTATAGGAAGGAAACCATCGGTGCAGAAATAGAGAGAACTATACTCGGTATGTAGTTCCTGAGGGGTACTCTGAGAATATCCGGGTATAAAAAGATTAGTGGTAGGACCGGAAAGGAACATACGTGTCGACAATCTTGACTCTGTCTCCCTGCGGGGTTATAACCCATACTTCGGCCCGGTCGTTGTTGCCTGTCGAGCCAGGGAGACTGACGGTTTGACCGATAGACATAGGCTGCGTAAAGTTGCCAACCTCCACGGTACCATCCGAGCGGGTAAGCATGACGTCGATTTCAGGGATTAAATTCATGCCCATGCCGCCATTGAAGGTGTAAATTACCTGCGGGTTAATGGCCTGTCCGTTGCTCTGCACCTGAACAGCGACTGCCCAGTTGGCTTGTAACGTCTGTGTAGGACCGGGCGTAGCGGGTACGAACGTAGTTGGTACTACCATGGTCGTTGTTACCGGTACAGCCATGGTTGGCGCTGTCGTTGGAACCGGGGTTGCCTGCGGGGCTGTGGGCTGTGTACAACCGGCGACGATGAGCAGGAGCATCAGGAATGCGATGCTGCCAAAGATGCATCTCATATTCATACATGAGGTTTTGACCTGCGAGATATTGAGGGTTGCGTGTGGGGGATAATTCCCGCAGAAGGAACATGTGCCCTGATTATCTACTATCAGGAGAAGTTCTGGAGTGCTGGCATATCACGTGTTTATGTGTAATGAAAAATTAAGAGGGCCCGATTTTCTCGCTGTCTCCGGAGAGAAAATTTCACTCGCGCCTGCCCTGTGCCGGTTCGATCCCGGTGGGCTGGCCCCGGATCGTGCGCTCCTTCATGATCGAGTAGACCTCTTCTGCACAGTCTCGGGGAACCTCTACAAAGGAATAGGTATCGAGAATCCGGATCGCCCCGATGGATTTACCGGGGATGCCGGTCTCACCGGCAATGGCGCCAACGATATCCTTTGGAGCGACATTATGGTCGCGACCAAGGCCTAAAAAGAACCTCACCATGCCTGCTTCTGCCCCGGTATCGCCGAAATCTACCGGCGCGGCGCGTTCTTTCTTGGAGTCTGCACCCTGATCCATACGCATTTTCAAGAGAGCAGCGGCGATCTCAAGCGTGGTGAGATCCCCCTCGATCACCTGTTCGACCATCCGGGCATACGGCTCGATGCCGCCCTGCTTGATTGATTCGCGCACTTCTTCGAGGATAATCTTCGTCTTTGACTCGACCACGTCGTTTGCGGTTGGGAGAGGTTTTCTCGGGATCTGGACTTTTATGTATTTCTGGATCTCGCGGAGCTTGGTGAAATCCCGGGGCGTGACAAGGGTGATCGCCCGGCCGCTTTTCCCTGCCCGTCCCGTCCTGCCGATCCGGTGGACGTAGTACTCGACGTCCTGCGGCACATCATAGTTGATCACAATGTCCACATCTTCCACGTCTATCCCCCGTGCCGCTACGTCAGTTGCGATCAGGATGTCGATGGTGCCTTTCCGGAAACCACCCATGACCCGGTCGCGCTGGGATTGTTTCATGTCACCGTGGAGTTCCTCGGCGCGGTAGCCCCGTGCCCGGACACGGCCGGCGAGATCTTCTGCACCTCTCTTTGTGTTGCAGAAGATGATCGCAAGATGCGGGTCGACGACGTCGATCACCCGGCAGAGGGACTCGAGCTTATCCCGGTCCCGTACTTCGACATAGGATTGCTCTGTGGCAGGGACGGTGAGTTCCTGGTACTCGACCCGGACAAACTCGGGCTTGTTCTGGAACCGTTTCGAGATCTCTATGATGGGCTGGGGCATCGTCGCAGAGAAGAGGAGCGTCTGTCTCTTCTGGGGCACATGCTTCAGGATGCGCTCAATGTCGTCCCGGAAGCCCATGTCAAGCATCTGGTCGGCCTCGTCGAGGACCACCATGGAGACATTGTCAAGCGAGAGGGTGCGGCGCTTGAGGTGATCCATCACGCGGCCGGGAGTGCCGATCACGATATGGACACCGTGGGCAAGGACCCTGAGCTGGCGTTCGATGGGCTGGCCGCCATAGACCGGGAGGACGGAAATTTTCGGGAGGTACGCGAGGAGATGGGAGAATTCCTCGGCGATCTGGATGGCGAGCTCCCGGGTCGGGCACAGGACGATAGCCTGCACGACCCGTTGCGATGCGTCGATGTTTTCAATGACGGGGATGCCAAATGCTGATGTCTTTCCGGTGCCGGTCTGTGCCTGTGCGGTCACGTCACGGCCGGCCTGAATGAGGGGGATGGCGAGTGCCTGGATGGGGGTGGGCTCTTCAAAGCCCATATTTTCGATGGCTTTCGCGATCTCTTTTGAGAGTGAAAGATCGGAAAACTGTAACCTTGAGTTCATATCGCACGACTATTTGGCGTGTGGGTTCATAAGATGATTCCCCTGTAAACAACAGAAAACCGAAAGACCCCTTAAGCTCCCCTGCACTGCAATCCTGCCCGACAGAATGCACCCTTCATTACGGTATCTTCCGGCCTACTGACATTATTATGTACGTGGCGGTGCCATAAGGAATTATTACGGGAGAAAAAATACGGGAGGAAAAAGACCATGAAAGTCGTTGCATTCAGCGGGAGCGCACGCAAAGACGGGAATACCGCGATCCTTGTGCGGACGCTTTTTAAGGAACTCGAAAAGAAAGGGATCAAGACCGAGCTTGTGCAGCTCTCGGGAAAGAAGGTGCACGGGTGCACTGCGTGTATGAAGTGCATGGAGAACAAGGACCGACGCTGTGTTATTGATGATTTTGCTAACGAGTGCATTAAAAAGATGGACGCGGCGGACGGGTTTATCCTTGCTTCGCCGACGTATTTCTCTGACGTGACCGCGGAGATGAAGGCCCTGATCGACCGGTCGGGTTTTGTCGCCATGGCAAACGACCACATGTTCCGGCGCAAGGTGGGGGCGGCGGTTGTCGCAGTGCGCCGGGGCGGGGCGATCCACACGTTCGATACGATCAACCATTTCTTTTTCATCAACCAGATGGTGGTGCCGGGCTCTGACTACTGGAATGTCGGGATCGGGCTTGCGCCGGGCGATGTGGAAAAAGATGGGGAAGGCCTTGCCACCATGAAGGTGTTGGGCGAGAATATGGCATGGGTGATGAAAAAACTGAAGAAGTGATCTTTTTTATTGTATTTTTTAAGTTCCGGGATGTGTATCTCGGAAAATGTTAGGGTGGGGCCTCCTCCATCAGGAATGGATCGGGATGGCCGGCGCCGGATACAGAAGGGATGAGATCGGGGAGGATCTATCCCCTGCATATCAGCCGGTTTGCTATTCCACCATGGGGGATGCGAACCGGGTCGCACTGGCGTCCGGGATTTTATGCCTTCCGGCAGTCGAGCGTACTCGTATCGTTATTTATCTTACTGTGATGCCGGCTGTAGAGGATGTAGATCGCAAGCCCTATGGCAAGCCAAATCACAAAGCGCAGGTGAGTTACAAGCGGGAGCGCGAGGATCAGGCACCCGCAGGAAAAGATACACAGGACCGGGACAAGAGGGACGAGCGGGCACCGGAAGGGCCGGGGCAGCGATGGCTGCGTATAACGGAGCACAATCACGCCCAGCGAGACAATGATAAATGCTGCGAGCGTCCCGATGTTGACGAGCTCGGCGATGGTGGTGAGCGGGAGAAAACCGGCAAGGACGGCAGTGACGGTTCCGACGAGGATGGTGACCTTGACCGGCGTCCGGTAGACAGGGTGAATCTGCCGGAAGAGGCCGGGGAGCAGGCCGTCGCGCGACATCGCATAGAAAATGCGGGTCTGCCCGTACATGAGGACAATGATGACGGAGGTGATCCCGCAGATCGCCCCGACCGAGATGAGCGCCGATCCCCACGAGATCCCAATCTGCTCAAGAGCTAATGCGACCGGGGCGCTTGTCCCGGCAAAGAGCGAATATGGTACGATCCCGGTGAGGACTGCGGAGACCGCGATGTAAAGCACGGTCGAGATCGCAAGTGAGGAGAGGATACCGATGGGCACGTTCCTTTGCGGATCTTTGACTTCCTCTGCGGCAGTCGAGACCGCATCAAAACCAATGTATGCAAAAAAAACGATTGCGGCCCCGGTGATGACACCGCTCCAGCCAAATGGCATAAACGGCACCCAGTTGGCCGGCCGGATATGTCCAAATGCCAGGTATAGGAAGAGAAGGATCACGCCGAGCTTTATCGCGACGATCGCTGTGTTGACCCGGGCGCTCTCCCGGACCCCGATTATGAGCAGAACCGTGACCAGCAGGATGATTGCCATCGCCGGGATATTGACCAGTCCCCCACTTGTCCCAAGCGGGTTATTAAATGCGGCGGGTATCATGATCCCGACACCTGTGGCTAGGCTCGCGACGTATCCCGACCAGCCGACTGCGACTGCCGCTATCGAAACTGCATATTCGAGGATCAGGTCCCATCCGATGATCCACGCCCAGATCTCGCCAAGCGACGCGTAGCTGTACGTGTACGCACTCCCGGCGACCGGTACCATCGCGGCAAATTCCGCATATGAAAGGGCTGCAAAAGCGCAGGCGATCCCGGCAATGCCAAACGACACGACAAGCGCCGGCCCGGAGTAATTGGCAGCGACCACACCGGTGATGACAAAGATGCCGGTACCGATGATGGCTCCGATGCCCATCAGCGTGAGGTCGAGCGGGGAGAGCACTTTTTTAAGCGCGTGCTCGCCACCGGTACACTCCATGAGCTTGTCGATGGTCTTTGTCCTGAAGGCCTGGATATTTTTTGGGATAAGCGCTCGGAGGTTCATGGGCGTTTAATTAAGAGATATTCGTAACGGTTTAAAGAGAGTGCAGATATGTGTGCGTGCAGGTATGCACCCGGCCGATCCCGTACAATGACTGATCGTTCAGACCGGGCCCGGGTATCTGTCTCGTAGCCGGTGGTTGTGCCGTGCTGGAATGTGCCGGTTGCCACAGCGAGATCGTCAGCGTCAAGGATGAACAGAGGACTAAGATCATAAGGGCGGTAGAAGTAACCCTTTTTCCGTTCACACGATAGCGATCATTCCGCTTTGCCGGATTTTCCTCCAGGAGCCGGGCTGGCGATAGATGGTGTGGAGAGCTCGGGGCAGGTAAACCGGAGGTAAGGAACACTTTATCCGATCCAGACTATATCAGGGTCGTTGCCAAAAAAACGCCCGTAACACCGTCCGATTGTGATCTCCGAAAATCCGAGTGCATCTGTGCCCCTGTTTGCTAAAATATACCCAGATTGAGCCCCATATAATGCCCATTGCCGTTCAATAGCGGCCCTGTAATGGCCATTATTTCCTTCATCGACAGAAAACCCATGCAGGCCAGGGTCCGGGTCTTAAAATCGCAGTATGAGATCGTTATAATTTGTCCGTTTTCCAAAATAAGGCTGATTTGAGGACTTTTAGAAACAAAGCCCGGTACAGGCTTTTTTTGGGTGACAAAAGCGGTAATTGGGGCTCAAATTGAGCCCGGATTGGATCGGGGTCACAAGGCGTATTTAGTGGATACAGGTACAGATCGCCAATTTTTTTTATGAGATTGTGGGCAGGAGTATCTCCTTCACACCTCCACTGTCATCCCATCTTCCGACACCACGAGCCCCGGACACTCCGCTTCAAACTGCTCCTTTAAAGCCCGGCGTTCCTCAAGGGTATGATATACTTCCGCCCCGAAATGCATCAGCGCGAGGCGCTTGGCCTTTGCCGCCTTTGCGATATGGATCGCATCCTCCGGGTTGAGGTGCGGCCAACCGGGACTTTTCTGGCCGGGCTTCAGGCCGCACTCGGTAATGAGAAGATCTGCGCCGCGTGCGAGCGTGATCGCATTGTCGCAGACTCCTGTATCCGTGCAGTAGGTAATCACCTTCCCATCAAGCTCGAACCGGAAGCCCCGGCAGGGAACGGGGTGGACGAGCGGCAGGCATGTGACCTTGAAGGGGATCTCGTGGGAACCATCCGCAAGTTCGGTCACGATCACCGCGAAGGGGACTTGTTCAAGCGGCACCGTATAGGGTTCGCGGACAAGTCCTGCAAGATCCGCTGTGGTGCCGACCTGTCCGCAGATGGTCAGACCTTTCCTGAACCGAAACTTCACCAGCGTATGGAGCCCTTCGGTATGATCGAGGTGGAAATGGCTGATGAACAGAAAGACCGGCTTGTCCTGCGAGATGTACCGGTCGGCCTTGGCGATGCCGTTCCCTGCGTCGAGAATGATATCGTAGTCCTGCGCCGAGATCAGCGCCGAGACCGTGTTTCCCGTGGAGGAATCGTACCAGCCGTTTGTCCCAAGGAAGGTGACCTGCATACCCGTAAATTGGCCTTCTTTCCTCATCAAGATGCAGGTACCCTCTGTCCCGGTGTACTCGAATGTGCAGGATTTTTAAGACACCGGGTCGATGAAGCCATTATAATTCATAGATCGGATGCGTAAACCATGAAAAACGTCCTGTGTCTAACCCTGTGTGCCGCCCTGTTTTTCCTCGCCGCCTGTGCGATCCCAGCCGGTGCGGTTGTCCTCCAGGTGACCGTCAAAGGAACGGTGACAGATGTCTCACCTGCGAATAACACCCTGACCATTTCAGATCCTGAGCAGTACGGCTGTGATTACGGATCAGGCACGTCTGCCCCGGTCTGTTCATGGACGCCGTTGAACACCTCAACGCTCACCGGCACCGTCCCGGACGCAGCGGCGCTCCCGGTGTTTTCCAAAGGTGATCAGGTCGTCGCGGTGAGCCTTGGCGGGACCGGCGGGACCTGGATCGCGCTTGCAAAACTGTACGGTTCCGGTGCCATCGCAGATAATGCGACCGATGAAGTCGGCGACATCGGGAGCCTCCCGACCGCGCTCATCGGAGACTATGCCGTTACTGCCACCACGACCCCGGACTGTTCAGCATGCATCGGGACGACCTGCAAGGCCACAGGTTCGAATGTGACGATCACCAGCGGCACAATGACCGTCGCACAAAAGACTCTTGCCTTAGGGGAGTCGCTCTTTTTCAATGGCAGGAATGATGCTTCAAGTGTTAATGTCACTTTTATGAAAGGTGAGGCCTTATCGGTGTCGTGCCCCGGTTACGCCGGTCTTATCGGTGGAATCCAGCCGGTCTCCGATTATATCGTCCACGTGGTTCCGCCGATTGGCACCAGCGTGACTGCCACCCATATAACTGACGAATCGGCCGCCTCCCCGGCATCGACGCCATCGTCATTACCCGGATCGGCAGCAGTCACAACGACGCCAAAATCCTCCCTGCCTTTTGCCGGGCTTTGCGTTCTCGGCCTTAGTATTGCCGTCATTGCAGTTCAGCGCCGCAGGGACTAACACACCTCTTAAAAAATCTCTTTTTTATGGGATCGATCACAATCTCCATGTACCCGTACGCCGCAATGGTGATCTGATACAAGAATGATTCCCCTCCCGGAGTGTGGCCACTCATGGCGCAGGTAAAAGTCGGTGTTCATGTCTCGATCGCTGGTTCGCTCGATCTTGCGGTCGACCGGGCAAAGGACGCCGGCTGTGACGTCTTCCAGATGTTTACCCGTAACCCCCGGGGCTGGGGGTACAAGCCGTTGGCCGATGACGACTGCACCCTTTTCCGGCAGAAAATAAAAACGACCGGTCTTCTCCCGGTCGATCACATGCCCTACCTCCCCAACCTTGCCTCGCCCAAACCCGAGGTCTGGGACAAGTCTGTCCAGACTATCAGGGCAGAGCTCGACCGGTGCGGGCGGCTTGGCATCCCCTATCTTGTTACCCACCTCGGCCACCATCTCGGTGATGGGATCGCGGGTGGCAGGGCCCGGGTGATAAAAGCAGTGAACATGGCACTCGCAGCGTCCGATAATGACGTGATGCTGCTCCTTGAAAATACCGCAGGGGAGAAAAACAGCGTGGGCAGCAGTTTCGAGCATATCCACGCGATCATTGACGGGATCGAAAAACCTGACCGGATCGGCATCTGCTTTGATACCTGCCACGCGTTTGCCGCAGGTTATGAGCTGCGGACCGAAGATGGCCTGGCCGCTACCCTCGCGCAGCTGGATGAGACGGTAGGCACTGATCGGTTAAAGGTGATCCACGTTAACGATACCAAGGGGGATCTTGGAAGCGGCCTTGACCGGCACGAACATATCGGCACGGGGTTCATCGGAGAGGACGGGTTCCGGCGCATCTTCCATAACCCGGTCTTTGCACGCCTTCCGCTTATCTGCGAAACACCCGTGGACGAACGGCGGGATGACCGGGGCAATATCAGAAAAGTCCGCGAACTTGCGGCATAAAAAAATTATCAAAATATGATCCCTAAACGGGAGACCGGTGTATCTCTATTGTAACACTTTCTTCTTCCCGGGAGGGTAACGATCCGGGGGACGTGCATGAATGTCATACGTATAGGATACAATATGGCGATTAATGTTGGATTTTTTGGGCCATATATTTATTGTTCCGGGCAATTGCAATCTCTTTGAATCACCGAGTCCCAGCCCGGAATTTTACCCGGGCAATCTCTTCTCCGTGAGCCGATTCGCGCGGTCTGTGATTCTCCCACGCCCTTATTATAGTGTACTCCCAATAGTTTCTGCACGAAAGCGATATTTGACGGCACTTCGGTGCTGACCGGGAGGGACGGAAGGACGCTCTACGACCAGAGCGGGTACGGACGTCCTGAAGGAGAAGGTATACGGCTTGCGCCGCAGGAAGCCCTCTACCTGCTCCATCGCCAGAAGATCGAGATCCCGGGCTATACGTTCGATACGCTGCTTGCCGAATGTGCCGACCAGCGCAATTTCCTGCGCAGTTTCCTTGTCTACCGCGACCTGCGCGAGCGAGGGTATGTCGTCCAGACCGGCCCCCACGATTACCGGGTCTTCCGGCGCGGCGAAAAACCGGGCACGGGAGAGTCACTCTACCTTGTCCGGGTCCTTTCGGAGCGTGACCCAATCCGCTTTACAAAACTGATCGAAGAAGTGGTCACTTCAAGGAATATGCGCAAGCAATATGTCCTTGCAGTCGTTGACGATGAGGATGAATTGACCTATTACGAGATCAAGCTCCAGAAACTCGCGGATGCCAGCGTACCGCAGCCCGCGATAGCCCCGACAGAAGCCATCCTTATCGGGAAATCCGCCATGGTCCGGGTGCCGCCGCAGTCCGATCTCGAAAAGGCAGGGTTCGGGAAACGTCTCGACGACGAGCGGCTCATGATCTCGCCCGTTGAACTCCTCTACCTCATGGATGCCGGCATCCTCCATGTAAAAAAGGATGGCACCCAAATCACCCCCAAAGAGTATTTTGCGTTTGCCTCGGATTCCGACCCGGAACTTGCTAGTAAGGACAAGGTCTATACCGAACTGCGCCGGCACGATTTTATTCCCCGGACCGGCTATAAGTTCGGCCACCACTTCCGGGTCTACTGCGGCAAGAACGTGCACTCCGATCTTCTGGTGCACGCAATTGAAAAAGAAGCGGTCATGCCCATGAGCGTGATCTCACGGTCGGTCAGGATGGCGCACAGTGTCAAAAAGAAGATGTTATTTGGCTGTGTACATACTACCGGTATCCAGTTCGTCGAATTTGCACGGATCAAGTTATAACGGCTGAGCGTTTCCATCATGACAGAACCGCAGATCAATCCCTGGTCAAGTACACCCTCGCTTGATGTCGAAAAAATGTTTGCCGAGTTCGGCATCGACCCGATCGAGCCGGTGCTCAAGGAACTTCCCGAGATCCCGTACTTCATGAGCCGGGGCATCGTGGTCGGACAACGTGATTACCTCCCGATCGCCCGTGCGATCCGGAACCACACGCCGTTTCATCTTTTAACCGGGTTTATGCCGAGCGGCCACCCGCACCTCGGGCACCTGATGCTCATGCGGGAAATCGTCTGGCATGTGCAGCAGGGCGCAAACGGGTATGTGACGATCGCTGACCGTGAAGCCTATGCGGTCAGGGGCCTGTCATGGGAAAAATGCAGGGAGTACGGGAAGGAGTATCTCTCCTGCCTGTTTGCTCTTGGTTTTGAAGGAGAGACGTACTTCCAGAGTAAAAACGAGCGGCTCAAGGATCTCGCGTTTGAAGCGGCAACGAAGGTCAACTTCTCCGAACTTACGGCGATCTACGGATTTACACCAGAAACAGCGCTCGCCCACGCGGACAGCGTGATCACTCAGGTGGCGGACATCCTGTACCCGCAGGTCGACCGGGAACCGGCGCCGACGCTTGTCCCGGTGGGGATCGACCAGGACCCCCATATCCGGCTCACCCGGGGTATTGCTCACAAGTTCCGGATGTTCACGGTCGAGGAGCGCGACGGGTATATCAGCGTGCGTTCGAAGAACGCACCAGATGCAGCACTCGATGCGGTGAAAAAAGCGTTCCCGCACGCGAAGAAATACGAGGGCCACGTGGATATCAAAGGCGCCGGATGTGCCGATGTGAGTTCACGGGTGCGGGAGATCGAGCGTTCCTGCGGCGGCTATGCGTTCTACACGCCCTCGTCTACCTATCACGTTTTCCTCCCGGGACTGACCGGCGGCAAGATGTCGTCGAGCATCCCGGAGAGCCTGATCTCGTTCTACGAGCCTGAGGCAGCGGTGAGAAAGAAAGTGATGAGCGCCCTTACCGGTGGCAGGATGACGCTTGAGGAGCAGAAACGGCTCGGTGGCGAACCGGAGAAGTGCACGCTCTACCTCCTCAACATGTTCCACATGGTGACCGACGATGCACAGCTTGCCGGGATCCACCGGAAATGCAAAGCCGGGGAGATCACCTGCGGGCAGTGCAAGAAGGAAACCGCAGACCGGGTCGTGGCATTTCTCAAGGATTTCCGGGAGAAGATGGACGTGGCAGCAGAGACGATCGAGGTGTGAGAAGCGATGGCGGAACTGACGTTAAACGAGAAGAGGCTGCTTGCTGCGCTGGCTGAAGTGAAGAAGACTGATGCGGAACATCTCGCGTCTGTCCTGAACGCGACCCCGGAAGCGGTTGTGCAGTGGGGGCACCTTGCCGAGGACAAAGGGCTTGCAAAAGTTGAAAGAATCACTAAAAAATCGTTTGAGTATACAGAAGAAGGGAGAAAATATCTAAAGAATGGTCTTCCAGAGGCCCAACTCTATAAAAAAATCAAAAGTAAACCCGATTCCAAAATTGCCGAATTTCAGGAAGATCCTGCTTTTAAAATAGGGTTTGGGCAGCTCAGGAAGAATGGACTTGTCAAAGTCACAGAGAACGGTACTATACAACTATGTGAGGTTGCCGTTCGAGGAGACGACTACATTCCTGACAAGGACAAAGGACATGCTGGATCCATTGAGAGAGACGAAGCCTCGCTAAAAAATCCTTCAGACAAAGATCCAAAGACAAAAGAATTTATCAAACGCGGGATCCTTGCCGAATCCGAAACCGTCCGGTATGCCATTTCCATCACCCCCGCTGGACTCGCTCTTGTACATCAGGGCCTCGACCTCCGCGAAGAGATCGGCACGCTCACCCGCGACCAGATCCTCTCCGGCGCATGGAAAACCGCGAGCCTGCGCAGGTACGACATCCACAAACTGCCAAAGACCGTCTACCCGGGAAAGTCCCACCCGTACCAGCGGCTGATCGACGAGATGCGCCAGATCCTCCTTGAGATGGGATTTACCGAGATGCACGGCGGGATCGTCCAGAGCGCGTTCTGGAACTTCGATGCGCTCTTCCAGCCGCAGGACCACCCGGCCCGTGAGATGCAGGACACGTTCTATCTCAAGGAGGAAGCACCGCTTCCCGAAGGATGGGAGTGCCTCCGCGACATGCACGAGCATGGCGGGAATACGTCGTCCACCGGTTGGGGCGGGAAGTGGAATCCCGATAAGGCAAAACAGTGCGTGCTCCGGACCCACACAACCAGTCTCTCCATCCAGTATCTTGTCAACCACCCGGAGCCGCCGGTCAAGGCATTCTGCATCGGCAGGGTGTACCGCCGCGAGGCAATCGATCCCACGCACACTCCCGAGTTCGAGCAGCTCGAAGGGATCGTGATGGACAAGGGCGTCACGTTCCGCCACCTGCTCGGGTTCTTAAAAGAGTTCTACCAGCGGATGGGCTTTGAGGACGTGCGGTTCCGGCCCGGGTTCTTCCCATACACGGAACCTTCTGTCGAGCCCGAGATCTATGTCGACGGACTTGGCTGGGTTGAGATGGGGGGGGCCGGTATTTTCCGACAGGAAGTCACCGCACCATGGGGTGTAACGTATCCTGTGCTCGCGTGGGGTCTCGGAGTGAGCCGGGTCGCGATGTTCCGGCTGGGCTTAAAGGATCTCCGCCAGTTATACCAGAGCGATCTCGAATGGATAAGAAACAGCCCGGTCCATGCCCCGGCAAAAGTCGGGCGGAAGGCGTAACATGGCGATTATCAGTCTTTCCTATAAGTACCTCGAACGGCTCACCGGGACCGACAGGGAGACGATCCTCAAGCGCATTCCGATGATTGGCTCCGAGATCGAACGCATCGAGGAGGATCACGTGGACGTCGAGTTCTTCCCCAACCGCCCCGATCTCTTTTCAGTCGAAGGCGCGGCGCGGGCGATGCGGGGATTTCTCGGGATTGAGACCGGCCTCCCGAAATATTCGGTAAAACCCTCAGGCATAAAGTTCACCATCGACCCGAAGCTGGCTGACATCCGGCCCTGCCTTGGCTCTGCGATCATCAGAAACGTTTCCTTCGATGACGAATCGATCCTCTCTGTCATGGCGCTCCAGGAAGCGCTGCACTGGGCAGTGGGAAGGGGCCGGAGCAAGGTGGCAATCGGCATCCATGACCTCGACACCATAACGCCGCCGTTCCATTACACGGCTTCCCCGAGGAGCAGGAAGTTTGTCCCGCTCGATTTCACCAAAGAACTCACGCTTGAGGGCATCCTTGCCGAGCATCCGAAGGGCAGGGACTATGCAAAGATCGTGAAGGACTTCCCGCTCTTTCCCCTGATCACCGATGACGAGGATCACGTCTGCTCGTTCCCGCCAATCATCAATGGCGAACGTACCCGGGTGACGACAAAAACCAGGAACATCCTCCTCGATGTGACCGGCACCGACCAGCGTGCGGTCAATGTCGCGGCAAACATTATCTGCACCGCGATGGCAGAGGCCGGCGCGACCATCGAGAGCGTTGAGATAAACGGCGTCGCGGCCCCCGACCTCGCTCCCACGGAACGCACGGTGAGCGTCCGCGAGTGCTGCGACCTTGTCGGCGTCGAACTGACCGCCCGGCAGATGGCAGGACTGCTCGAAAAGATGCGGTTTGGGGCCCAGCCGGTCGGGACGGACCGGGTACGGGTGCAGGTGCCCTGCTACCGGGCCGATATCATGCACGACTGGGACCTCTTTGAGGATGTCGCAATCGCCTACGGGTACGAAAACTTCGACGTCCAGATCCCCCCGACGTTCTCCATCGGGAAGGAACACATGGCAACCACGGTCGCCGGCCAGGTCCGCACGATCCTCTCGGGGCTCGGGTACCTGGAGATGATGCCCTTCACGCTGACAAACGAGCGGGTGCTCTACGATTACCTGCAACGCCCCCGCTCGCCGCATGTGCTGCACCTCATGCACCCGATCAGCGAGGAGTATACGGTGGTAAGAACGGAGATCCTGCCGCTCCTGTTGGAGATGCTCCAGGTCAACCGGCACCGCGAACTCCCGCAGCGGATCTTTGCGACCGGCGATGTTGTGGCCGATCTTCTGACCACGCAGCATCTTGCCGCCGCAAGCACCCATCCGGCAGCAGACTTCTCCGAGTCCTACGCCCATGCGGATGCAGTGCTCCGCGAGCTTGGCATCACCTATACCGTCCGGGAATCAAACGATGACGCGTTTATCGATGGCAGGAGAGCCGATATTATCATCTCGGGAAAAAAGGTCGGCATATTTGGCGAGGTTCATCCCGCCGTGCTTTCCGCATTTGAACTGGAACACCCGGTGGCTGCGTTCGAGATCGATATCAGAGCCGTACCGGGATACCCCTCCCATTAAGATACTCTTTTACTTCGTGAACGGTGAACTCGCCGTAATGAAAGACGCTTGCCGCAAGGCAGGCATCCGCTTTTCCTTTAGTAAACCCGTCGTAGAAATGTTCGAGTGTCCCGACACCGCCGCTTGCGATCACCGGGACGTTTGCCGATTCCGAGATCGCCCGGGTGATCGCAAGGTCAAAACCGTTTTTTGTCCCGTCGGTTTCCATGCTGGTGAGGAGGATCTCCCCGGCGCCGCGTTCCTCGGCTTCCTTTGCCCAGCGTACGGCGTCGATCCCGGTCGGCTTGCTCCCGCCGTAGATCACCACCTCGTACCAGCAGGTCCGGCCATCCGCGAGTCTGACCGGGACCGCCGCCGCATTTTCGGTGAAATTCCGGCGGACGTCCATGGCGACCACGATACATTGCGTCCCGAATGACTCTGCTCCTTTCGTGATCAGTGACGGGTCGTGCACGGCAGCCGTGTTCAGGCTCACCTTGTCGGCGCCGGCCCGGAGGATCTGCTGGATATCGTCAAGCGACCGCAGGCCTCCCCCGACCGTGAGCGGCAGGAAGAGCCGGTCGGCAGCACGCTGGATCAGGTCGATGATGATGCCGCGTTTCTCTTTTGAGGCGGTGATGTCAAGGAAGACCACCTCATCTGCTCCCTGTTCGTTGTAGCGCTCGGCCAGTTCCACCGGGTCGCCGGCGTCCCGGAGGCCCAGAAAATTTGTCCCTTTTACGACCCTGCCGTCCTTTAAGTCCAGACAGGGGATGATCCGTCTCGTGAGCACCATTTCATTCTTGTTTTCTCCTGCAAGGGCTATTTACCTATCTCAAAATCCGCCCTCCAGTCATCATTGTGCGGAGATTGTGCGGCGAAGTTTATTGTGCATTGGTCGCCCTAATGAATGGGTACGTAATGAACCGGCGCCTGCCATTTGCGGGAGCCCTCAAGGAGTTTTTTATGAGTACCGGGAAACTGAAAATTGACTGGGCGGCACAGTACATGCCCGTGCTGGCTACTATACGAAAACAGTTCGAGAAAGACAAGCCTTTCAAAGGATTGACAATCGGCATGGCCCTCCATGTCGAGGCAAAGACCGCAAATCTCGTCCAGACGCTTGCCGCCGGGGGCGCAAAGGTCTACATCACCGGCTGCAACCCGCTCTCCACGCAGGATGATGTGGCAGAGGCCTTGAACGATGTAAAGAATGTCCACTGCTTCGCAAAGCGCGGGTGCACGGTCGAAGAGTATTACGCGGCAATCGAGCAGGTGCTCGACGCGGCGCCGTCCATTACCATCGATGACGGCATGGACCTCATCCACTACCTTCATACGAAAAGGCGCGAGCTGCTCAAGAAAGTGATCGGCGGCTGCGAAGAGACGACGACCGGTATCCACCGGCTCCGGGCAATGTCGGCGGAGAAAAAACTCGAGTTCCCGGTCGTCGCGGTCAACGATACGCCGATGAAGCGGTTCTTTGACAACGTGCACGGGACCGGGGAGAGTGTGCTCGCATCGATCATGATCACAACGAACGTGCTTATTGCCGGTAAGTATTTCGTCGTTGCCGGGTACGGGTTCTGCGGCCGGGGCCTGGCAAAGAAGGCTCACGGCCTCGGTGCCAAGGTTGTCGTCACAGAGGTCGATCCGCGGCGGGCGCTTGAGGCGCACATGGATGGCTACCACGTCATGACCATGGACCAGGCCGCGGAGATCGGAGACATCTTTGTCACGACCACCGGCAACACGAGCGTTATCGGCAAGAACCAGTTCGGGAAACTTAAACCCGGCGCGATCCTCGCAAATGCCGGCCACTTCAACGTCGAGATTGATATTGCGTGGCTTGCAAAACACGCGGACTCGACGGTCGAGCGTGACGGGATCATCACCTATTTCCTCAAAGGAAAACCGGTCCACGTGCTCGCCGAGGGCCGTCTCGTGAACCTCGCGACGCCAAAAGGAATGGGCCATCCCATTGAGGTCATGGACTTAAGTTTCGCGCTCCAGGCGCTCTGCACCCGGTACATCGCGGAGAACGGGGCATCGCTCAAGGGAGGGGTCTATGAAGTGCCGCAGGAGATCGACGAGCAGGTCGCACGGCTCAAACTTGCATCGCTCGGTCTCTCCATCGACGAACTGAGCGCGGTCCAGAAAAAATACCAGTGCAGCTGGGATATCGGGACCTGAAAAATCCCCCTCATTCAATCTTCTTTTTTTACGTCCGTTTTGGTGCAGCGTCGGGTTTGTCGATACGCCGACCCTATTCCTCCCTGAAATTCAAGAGGTGGTCATGTCCCCGGTTTTATGGGATACTTCTGGCTCCATTGTTCGCGGATAACGATCAATGCCCCTGTGACAAAAAGAGGAACGGCAAGCCAGAACTGGCTGCCGAGAGGATCGGAAAAGACGAAAAGCGAGGCGATGCAGCCAATGAACGGCGCTGCCGCGTAAATGGCTCCCGCCCGTGCCGCTCCCATGTCGCGCAGGGCAACAATAAACAGGATAAGCCCAAGGCCGTAGGAGAAGAACCCGGTGAGGAGGGCAAGTACGATCAGGTCAGTACCCGGCAGGGGCTCCCCGAGCGCGATCACGAGCACCGCCGCGACGCTTCCCCCAAAGAGCACCTTGCACAGGGCAATCAGCCCGGGGGGGTACGCGGAGATATGCGCCATGCAGTTGTTGTCCACGCCCCAGAAAAAACCGGAGATAATGATACCGAGCGCACCAAGCGAAAACCCAAGGAGGTTCTCCCCGTTCCAGCCCAGAAGGATGCTGCCGGCGAAGATGAGCATGAGGGCAAGACCGGTCTTTTTGTCTGCCGGTTCACGAAAGACCAGGAATGCGAGCAGCACGGTTGCGACGATCTCGAAGTTCAGGAGAAGCGATGCCGTCGCAGCCGGGGTGACGGTGAGGGCAACGCACTGCACGACGGGCGCCACAAAACCGCCGACAACGACTGTTCCTGCCAGCAGGTACTTCTCCCTTCTGCCGGCACAGGGCTGCCCGGTCGTAAAACGAGGCCCGCTTACGGCCCGCCAGCAGAGAACCCCGGCACCTGACCCTATCGCAAGGAGAGCGATGAGGAGCAGGGGTGCCATCCCGTCGACCAGAATCTTCAGCAGCGGTGTCGCAGTCCCGAAGAGTACAGTCGCGCACGCAAGGGCGATAATCGGTTTTGGCAGTTTACTGAGGTGCATATTGTTCATGAATATCAGATTCGCACGGAAAACGTGCGGGAAGGGGGTCGGTTCATATACGTGGTGGCCCGGGCAGTTCAGCCTTCCCGGGCCGCGTAGAGATATTCCTGCGCGTACCCGCAGTATTCACCGAAGTGCTGCCGGGCAAACCTTCGTATCGTGTCGTACTCCCAGCCGGTCAGGGCAGAATCGTTTGAGAGTGTCGTGATGTAGTGTTCCCGCATGATCCGTCGGATCCAGACGTCAACCGGGAACGCCTCATATTTCTGGAACGCAAAGAGCAGGACGCAGTCAGCTGCTTTTGGACCAATACCGGAGAACTTCATCATCTGCCGGCGTGCCTCCTCGTATGGCAGTACCGCAATGGTTTTTGCCCAGTCTTTTTCGGCCGCAACTTCGCAGGCCGTGTTAAACACGTACGGCGTGCGGTAGCCAAGTTTACAACCGGCCAGCGTCGCCTCTTTGCCTGTGCAGGACAGTTTTGCCGGCTCGGGAAACGAGAAACGGACCGTGTCCTCACACCGGATCTCGTTCCCGAACTGCTGCGCGATGGTTGCGATCCGGCGCCGGATCATGGGGATGTTGGAGTTTGTGGCGCAGATATACGAGCAGAGGCACTCCCACGCAGGTTGCCGCACGAGGCGCAGGCCCCGGCACCGTTCGATTGCGTCGTGGATGAACGGGTCGCGGTCGATCGCTGCAAGAACCACTCCAAGATCGAGGTCAAGGGAGAAATAGTGCCGGATAAATGCCTCATCTGCGCCCTCGTACATGAGAGTTGCACCCTCCTGTCGGCACCGGATCACCCGGCTTCCTACGACACCGTACCACCAACCGTCTGCGGCGCGATCCCAGCGGAAGACCTGCCCGCACCCGAGTGTCTGGTCAAGGGAGAACGGCTGGTCCGGGCGAAGCGCGATCTGTAGCATGGTGAGTCTTTCCCGTCAAATATCTGTGTTTGATCCTTTTAGAATATGGCCAGAGGTACTGACGTGAACTCAGTGGGACACGGATTTTTTCCGGGAATTGTGCAACCTTTTTGCAGGCAGGCTAAAAAATGGAACTGTGATATCCCGAATTAATTTTACACATATAACCATTTCTGTGCATAAGACAGGATCCTCTCCGGAGGCAGACGGTACCAGAAGGCGTTACAGGGTTCATCGTAATTGAGGCTCATGTGAG